>Ga0209631_10001783_pt1 | contig 26782 bp, 18 predicted proteins | sample COG_08_FD_184752 | JGI IMG/M metagenome (GOLD analysis project Ga0209631, IMG submission 184752) | Pelagic Microbial community sample from North Sea - COGITO 998_met_08 (SPAdes) (version 2) | ecosystem: Environmental > Aquatic > Marine > Neritic zone/Coastal water | place: Helgoland, sampling... | reverse complement strand
CCCATTTGGTACACCCCTTAACGGTGAGATTTTTTCTGCGTGAACCGCTGATTCATTTTGTCGCTGCTGGGCTGGTGCTCTTTGGTTTGAATCAGCTCTTTGTCGAGAAGACGAGTGAGGTCAGCGCTGATACGATTGTCATCGATCAGGCGGCAGTCGTTCAATTCATTCAGCATCGCCAGAATCGCACGCCTGAGGATGCGTTAGCGCAATGGCAGCGGTTGTCGCAATCGTCTCGATCAAACCTCATCAACGATCTGATTGAGGAGGAAGCGCTCTATCGCAAGGCCAAAGCCTTTGGCTTAGATGAATCGGACTACGTGATTCGTCGGCGGATGGTCCAAAAAATGGATTTTGCCGCCGCCGGATTAACCGAAACCGAGTTCACGCCGTCGGCTGCAGCACTGTCGGATTATTACAAAGCAAATCCAGAGCAATTTTCTGTGCCGGCACAGATCACGTTCACGCATGTGTATTTTGACACCCAACAGCGCACACCGGCTGCGGCGTTGGTATTAGCGGAACAACACTTAAACCGACTCAATGCAGATCAGGTTTCATTTTCAGAGAGCGGGCAGTACGGCGAGCGATTTGCCTATCACCGTAATTACGTTGACCGGGCTCAACCATTGATTGTGGACCACTTCGGGGCAGAGTTTGCCGCGCGGGTGTTTCAGTTATCGGCGACGCCGGATCTGTGGCAAGGGCCTTTGAAGTCTCGTCACGGCGTGCATTTGGTATTGATGCCGACCGTAACGCCCGAACGCATTTTGGCGTTCTCGGAGGTGAAACCCAAAGTTGTGATGGCGCTGCGACTTGCCGAACAAGATAAGCGTCGCCAGGCCTTTATGGAGACGCTGTTAGCGGAGTATTCGGTGGCAATCGAGCCAGGTCTTGGCGTTGTACCGTAATGGGCATGACTTGGGTGCCCGGCGCGTGAGTAAAAGACTTTTTGGGCTCCTCTTCGCGGGACTGATGATGCCCTTTTTGGTTTTGTCTGATGAGTTACAACCTTTTTACATTGAGCTAGTGGAAGCACCAAGGGGGACCTTCACGCTCGATTTTAAGGCTGCCCCCGGTCAGGAGGATCAGACCGCACGGCTGATGTCGCCCTGTACGAGCCTCTCGCGCAATCGAGGCGGTGGCTCTGTAACCGCCAGTTCACCAACGGTCTATCGATGTGATGACGTATCCGAAGATTTGGTGCTTCAGCGAACGACTCAGGGGTTAAGTCCGCCGGCGTTGATCCGATTCAAACGACTGTCCGGACAGGTCGACTTATATTACTTAAAGGCGGGTGATCATCAGCAGACGTTAAAGGTTCGATCGCCCGATGAGGGCTTTTTTGTTCAATACCTCACGCTCGGTTTCGATCATATTCTCATGGGTTACGATCATTTGTTGTTTGTCTTGTGTTTGGTGTTATTGGCCAGGTCCTTCCGACGCGTTCTAGTCATGGTGACAGGGTTTACCATTGCACATTCCCTGACACTTGGTTTGGCTGTACTGGGCATCTTGCGCGCGCCGATTGCACTGATAGAGGTGCTCATTGCGGTGAGCGTTTTGCTGCTCGCGGTGGAACTTGCGAAAGGGCCTCGGCCAACCCTTACGCATCAATATCCCATCCTGGTGTCAGCCTGCTTTGGCCTGCTTCATGGTCTGGGATTTGCCGCGGCCCTCACGCAAATTGGTCTGCCCAGCACCGATATCGCAGGGGCGCTACTTGCCTTTAATGTGGGCGTGGAACTGGGGCAGGTGGGCTTTGTGATGGCACTTTTGGCGACAGGACTGGTGATAAGGCGATTCGCGAACCTTGGCCCGGCCTGGTCCAGCCTGGGAAGCAAAGGGCTCATCTATGGGGTTGGCATGGTCGCGGGTTACTGGACGGTAGATCGACTTCTGAGCTGGATCAGTTAAGACAGTGAAGCGCTTTGAAAGGCGATTTCAGTGGCGCAGTTTGAATCAAGCTGGCCCTTGAATAAACCGATGGTAATCGGTCGTTGCAGGAATCGGACGCTGCCAACAAGCTTTTGCCGTCGCGGTCTAACAAAGATTGAGCAAAAGTCAGGCTGTTGCGATGGCGATTGGTAACCAATTTCGTCAGCGTGTTTCCGGATCTGGGCCCGCAATGGCGAGTTTTAGGGCCGTTTTCAGGCTTGATTGGCGAGGATATTCGTCTTTTTTAAGGTGAGAGCACCCTATACCTTCATTTTTTATCTCCGACCCATTATAGTGCGCTCGCAAATAAGTACTTCAATCCGACATCGTGAGGATTCCTTTTGATTACCTGTGCCAATATCACCATGCAGTTTGACTCCAAACCGCTCTTTGAAAACATCTCGGTTAAATTTGGCGAGGGTCGACGGTACGGTTTAATCGGCGCCAACGGTTGTGGTAAATCGACTTTCATGAAGATCCTGAACGGATCCTTGAAGCCGACCAGTGGCAATATCTCGATTGATCGTAACTTGCGTGTGGGGGAGCTCAGTCAGGATCAGTTCGCTTTCGAGCAGTTCAGTGTTATCGATACGGTGATCATGGGGCACAAAGCGCTTTGGGCAATCAAAGAAGAACGCGACCGTATTTATAACCTGCCGGAGATGTCTGAAGAAGATGGTATGCGGGTTGCGGACTTAGAGGGCGAGTACGCCGAGATGGATGGTTATACTGCCGAAAGTCGCGCAGGTGAAATTCTTTTGGGCGCAGGAATTGACCTTGCCCTGCATTACGGTCCCATGAGCGAAGTCGCACCGGGCTGGAAACTCAGGGTGTTGTTGGCGCAAGCCTTGTTTTCTGATCCCGATATTTTGTTGTTGGATGAGCCGACGAATAACCTCGACATCCACACCATTCATTGGCTCGAGGACATCTTGAATGCTCGCAGCAGTACGATGGTGATCATTTCTCATGATCGGCACTTTTTGAACGCAACCTGTACCCATATGGCAGACATTGATTACCAATCCCTCAGTGTTTACCCTGGCAACTACGACGATTTTATGATTGCGTCAACACAAGCTCGTGAACGGGTGCAGTCGCAGAATGCAAAAAAGAAGGCCCAGATCGCTGAACTAAAGCATTTTGTCAGCCGATTCTCCGCCAATGCTTCAAAGGCCAAACAAGCAACTTCCAGAGCACGTCAGATAGACAAAATTGAGCTCGAGACCATTAAGCCGTCGAGTCGGGTAAGCCCTTATATCCGATTTGCCCAAGACAAGAAACTGCATCGTTTGGCGCTGACCGTAGAAGATTTGGCTCATGGCTACGAAGGTGACGCCGAACTATTTACCAATAGCCAGCTAATGCTCGAGGCGGGTACGCGTCTTGCGGTGATCGGCGAGAACGGCGTTGGCAAGACGACTTTCCTAAAATGCTTGATGAATGAGTTGTCGCCATCCCACGGCAGCATCAAATGGTCTGAGAATGCCTCCGTCGGATACTGCCCGCAGGATCCAACCCATGTTTTCCAAGACGACCTGAATTTGTTTGATTGGATGAGCCAGTGGCGAAAGCCCAATCACGATGAACAAATTGTTCGGGCAACGCTAGGGCGTTTGCTCTTTTCGAACGAAGACTTTAGCAAATCCGTAAAAGTGTGTTCCGGTGGTGAGAAGAATCGGTTGATCTTTGGCAAGTTGATGATGCAAGACCATAACGTTTTAGTGTTGGATGAACCGACGAATCATTTGGATATGGAAGCCATTGAGTCATTAAACCTTGCGTTGGATAACTACGAAGGCACCTTGATTTTTGTGAGCCACGACCGAGAGTTTGTGTCGTCCCTCGCCGACCGGATTATCGAGATCAAAGATCAACGGATCTTCGATTTCAAAGGTACTTTCGATGAATACTTGGACGCCCAATCGATCGAGATGAGTGCAGCCAGGCTGAGCTGAACCCCGGTCGGGCAAATCCGTATCGATACCGCATCCAAGTCTCGCGCGGTGTTGAGCACACCCGCGGGAGGGCTGGCTTAAAACTGCAGCGGTCAACGCGATTGAAAAGGTCTTATCATGGCGAGCTTTAGCGTGTTGTCATTGCCACAAGAGCAGCTCGACAACCTACAGACTTTGGGTTATCAAACGATGACGCCGGTACAATCGGCGGCGCTGCCCCCTGGTCTTGCCGGGCGGGATTTAGTGGTCCAGGCGCAAACTGGCAGTGGTAAAACCGTCGCTTTTGGCCTGCCTGTTTTGGCCGGTCTGAATGCCCGTGACTTCGGTACCCAGGCGCTTATTTTATGCCCGACGCGGGAACTGGCGGCGCAAGTTGCCACCGAGATCCGACGGCTAGCACGGGCGCTGCCCAATCTGAAGGTGGTTGTGCTGTGCGGCGGTCAACCAATGGGTCCGCAAATTGGTTCGCTAGCGCATGGCGCGCATATCGTGGTGGGGACGCCGGGTCGGATCAAAGACCACCTTCGAAAGCAAACGCTGACCCTTCCGCGATTAAAGACTTTGGTATTGGACGAAGCAGACAGAATGCTGGACATGGGATTCAGGGACGATATGACCGATATCATTTCTGAAACGCCCTCGAGTCGCCAGACCTTACTCTTTTCAGCGACTTTTCCCGATGATATTGCGGCCATTAGTGCACAATACCAACGCTCGCCCGAACGCATTACCGTTTCGACTCAAGTTGCAGGAGATCAGATCGCCCAGGTTTTCGTTCGCACCCAGCGTCAGGAAAAAACGCAGGCCCTCATCAATCTTATTCAGTCTTATCAGCCATCAGCGGCCGTGATTTTTTGTCAAACCAAAGCTGCAGTCCATGATCTGGTGATCACGTTACAGGCGCAAGGGGTCGAAGCTTCAGGTCTTCACGGCGATCTTGAGCAACGCGAGCGAGATCAAGTGTTGTTGTTGTTTAAGCAGATGAGTTTGCGATTGCTGGTCGCAACGGATGTTGCGGCACGAGGCTTAGACATAGACAGTCTACCGTTGGTCGTTAATTTCGATTTACCGGCGGACCCGGAAGTCTATGTGCACCGCATTGGCCGAACCGGCCGAGGTCAGGCAACCGGTACCGCGGTGAGTTTGTTTACGGATAAAGATGCGTTCAGATTACCGGCGATCGAAACGCGGCTGTCGATTATGATCACAGCAATTGATCCGCCCAATTACGAGGCCGGGCAGCCGGTGTTAGCGCCAGCTGACTTTGTCACGCTCGAGCTGTCCCTTGGACGCAAGGATAAATTGCGTCCCGGCGATTTGCTGGGTGCGATCACTGGGTCGCTCGGATTTATGGGCAGCATTGTGGGCAAAATAGACATTACCGATCGAGCGTCCTTTGTTGCGATCGCGCGTGAGTCAGCATCGGCTGTGCAGGCAGCTTTGGCGGATGGGAAGGTCAAAGGACGGCATCCGAAAGTTCGGCGGCTCAAGCCGCCTCGGTCGGGATAACCTCTGCATCAGCCAACACCGGCCGCAGTCAGGGTTGTTCTCTTGTTAAGTTGTTTCGCAGGCCCGCGCGTTGGCGCGTCAAAGCAATTTTTCCACTTGATCTTGGCGAATCTTATCCGCATTCTGGGTGGGCATGAATCTGCAATGGAAGAACGTTTATGGCTATTGAGGTCAATCCAATCACCGGTCTAAAAGAATTTAATACCCGAGCGGCTAAAGCGCCGGTCGCAATTACAGGCCAGGGGTATGGGGTCGAATCGAATGAGGCTTTAAAAACGCTACCGGAGGCGCCTCCCGGCGCGGCTTTTAATGCCGAAGAACAGGCTCGATATCGGGATTTTAAAGAAGCGCGCCGTGGCGCTGCGGATTACATTGCGATGGAAGGGGAATTCAGCCACTACCTGACCGATTTGTATTCTGACGAACCTGTCCCGCGCGAGTCCCTGTCTGATGAGTGCGAAATTTTAGTCGTTGGTGCCGGCTTCGCGGGTCTTTTGCTATGGCACAAGTTGCAGGCAGCCGGTTTCACCGATGTTCGCTTCTGCGAAAAGGGCGGTGATGTTGGCGGTACTTGGTATTGGAACCGCTACCCGGGCGTTGCTTGTGATGTCGAAGCCTACAGCTATTTGCCTTTGCTCGAGGAGATGGGCTACATCCCATCAATGAAGTTCGCGAGCGGTTTTGAAATTATGGAGTATTGTCAAAGTCTCGCTGAGCGGTTCGGATTTTATGAGCATTGTCTGTTTCATACGACGGTCACCAAGACCCGTTGGCTAGAAGCGCAGAAGCGGTGGGAGGTCAGCACCGATCGCGGCGATGCGATGCAGGCCCGCTATGTCATCTTAGCAAACGGTTTGTTAACGACACCGAAACTGGCAAAAATTGAAGGCATGACCCGCTTTCAGGGCGACTCGTTCCACACGTCGCGCTGGAACTATCATTTGGATTTAGCGGGTAAACGCGTTGGCATTATTGGCACCGGCGCGACCGCGGTTCAGGTCGTACCAGAACTTGCGAAGGTGGTTGAGCAGCTCTATGTCTTCCAGAGAACGCCGAGTTCAGTGGATGTTCGAGACCAACGCGCAACGACCCAAGAGGAGCTTGAGACCTGGCCCAACGAGCCGAACTGGGCGAAGGCACGCCGCGCTCGTTTTGCCAAAATCTCAGCTGGCAGGACGGCCATGAAGGCCAATGATGATTATCTAGCCGGTAAGGTGCCAGACTTTAAAGCGCGAAAGCAGCATGAAAAAACCTTGTCGATGGCAGAAATGGTTCAGAAACAACTGGATGCGAATTACCGAATTATGGAACAAATCAGAGGGCGGGTGGATGCCATCGTCGAGGACCCCGTCACCGCTGAAGCCTTAAAGCCGTATTACCCTTACGGGTGTAAACGCCCGACCTTCCACGATCAGTATCTGCCGACGTTTAACCTACCGCATGTTCATTTGGTTGATACTGCGCCGTTGGGGGTCTCTGAGATTAATGAGGAAGGGGTCGTGCATAACGGCGAGACCTACCCCCTCGACGTTCTCATCTATGCAACCGGGTTTGAATGGATGGCGACCTCAACCTTTAATCAAGTGATCGGACGCGATGGCCGATCGCTAAACGAAAAGTGGCAAGAAGAGGGTACAAAAACATTTTTAGGGTTGCATAGCCAAGGGTATCCCAATCTCTTTATTGTGTCGGGACCTCAGGGTGGTGGCGGTAGTTTTAATTTTACCAATGCCATTGAAGAGCATGGGGATTACATTACTTGGATGCTGAAAACCCTGCAGGCACAGGGTGCGACCGTGGTTGACGTTGATGCAGAGGTTGAATCGGCCTACGCCGCCCATTGTGCGCAAGCAGACACCCAGACCCGACCGCTTCGCGATTGTATTACCTACTACAACGGTCATGGCGAGGCCGCGCCAGGTAGTCTGGCGTACTATGGTGGTGGACAGTGGCACAAGTGGCGGATTGAGGCTCAAAGCACGCTCGCGCCCTATCGGTTCGAATGAGGGATAGCATCTTTAGGTGCCGCAGGCCCAGGTGCCTCATGAGCGGGTTGCGCGGCGCGTTTAGCTTGGTCTGTCTCGACTAGGGCCCGATCTTGATTGGAAAGCGTTGTTTACAGATGAGCCTGCAGTTGGGCGAGGGGCCATTAAGTCGTTAAGACCAGCTGCGCGCCAGTCTATGTTCAACGACGAGTTCAGCGTGTGATAACGCCTTCTTTGACGCAGGATTGGAAATGCCGCTCTGGCGGCAAATAACGCCGGGGCGGAGGCTGGTTATCGACTCAAAGCTTTCGAATTTGCCGGATCCGGTTCAACCAACCGGATCCGGCTGGTTCAGCATCAATCGAACAATTCGCCGCCACAGGCCGATGCGGTGGTGCCGTACTTCTCATAAGCCTTAATCACGTTGGCGCCGGTGCGCCAGCGATGCACCTCGTCCGGGCCGTCAACCAGTCGTTGGGATCGAATACCCGTGTACCAGCGCGCTAGCGGCGTATCGTGACTGTAGCCAAGGGCGCCGTGAAGTTGCAGCGCGGTGTCGACAACCTGGTGCACCATGTTGGCCATGAAGACTTTCGCAATACCATTTTCGTTTCGGAGATCCATCCCTTTTTCTGCTTTATAAGCGATATGCAAAAGCATCAGTCGCGCTTTGTAAATTTCAGAAGCGCAGTCAGCCAGCATCCAACGGACGCCTTGCCGATCAGCCAAGCGTTCGCCAAAGGTGCTGCGATCGATAACATGTTTGGCCGCCAGATCCAGCGCGCGCTGGGCCATGGCAACGTTATGCATGCCATGACGAAGCCGCCCATAGGCCAACCGATGTTGACCCATATTAAAGCCCTGACCGCGGCCCCCTAAAATGTTTTCCCTCGGCAACCGAAGGTTTTCAATTTTGATTTCCGAGTGGCTGCCGCCAAGCTTTAAGCCCAAATCGGTATGGGGCTGCATGGTCTCGATATTGCGGAGAATTTCGTAGCCAGGGTTGGGAAGTTCGACGAGAAAGGTGCTGTACTGTTCATGACGGGGTGCATCAGGGTCGGTCTTCGCCATGACGAGGGCAATATCGGCAACACTCGCTGAGGAAGAAAACCATTTTTCGCCATTGAGGACCCATTCATCTCCGTCTAAAACGGCCGTGGTTTGCATCCCAGTTGCATCGGCGCCCGCCGCCTTCTCCGTCATGGAATAACAAATGCGCTTCTCGCCATTGAGGAGTGGCTTCAGAAACTTTTCTTTTTGGTGGTCAGTCCCATGCTCAAGCAAAGTCAGCATGGTGGCATCATCGGGTCCCTGGGTGTTCATAGACAGTGCCCCAAGAAAGCTTTCGCCAAGTTCCATTTGGACAAGGGCATTGGCGAGAGGCCGTAAGCCCATGCCGCCATGCTCTTCTGGAACGAACGGGCACCAAAGACCTTGGCTACGCGCTTTGACGCGGAGTTCGCTGAGTACCGTTTCGAAATTATCAGCGGTGCAAATTTCTTCTGCCGGATGGCACTCGCCTTGGACGAAAGCGCGCACTTTGTCCCGTACCAAACGGGCATCTTCGGGGATTTCAAAATCAATCATGGTTCTACTCTTTTGTGGAAACGTCGCTCGACTATAACAGCTCAAGATGAAAATTGAAGGCGGCCAGGTTTTGGCGTTGCGACGGCGCTTCTTCGCGCTTGACCAAAGCGGTTGGGCTCGCTATAAATTTTGGTTGCGGGCCTTTACCGGTAGTGCAAAATCGGGGTCACACGCGTTATTACGGCGCTGAAGATCAGCCACCCTCTCAACCTTTTATTAGGAACGCCCATCGTGAAAATACTTACCCCTGATCAAAGCGCCCATTATCATGAGAAGGGCTATTGCTCAGCTGAAGGACTCGTCGATGCCAGCTGGCTTGCAAGGCTTAACGCTGTAACCCAGGACTTTATCGATGAAAGTCGCGGCATAACGGCGTCGAATGCCCGATTTGATCTTGAACCAGATCATACCGCCGTCCAGCCGCGACTGCGGCGACTCAATGCGCCGGTAGATCAGCACGAGACCTATTGGGAATTCGCATCGACCGGACCTTTTGCCGATATTGCAGAAGACCTTTTGGGTCCGAACGTGAAATTCCATCACTCAAAACTCAATTTCAAATGGAGTGGCGGCGGCGAATCGGTGAAGTGGCATCAGGACATCCAGTTCTGGCCCCATACCAATTATGATGTTTTAACCATTGGGGTTTATCTTAGCGATGTTACAAACGATATGGCGCCGATGGGCATTATTCCGGGAAGTCATAACCGGGACCTGTTTGATTTGTACGACGAGCGCGGACGCTGGACAGGCCACATAAGAGACCAGGATCTGCCTGCGCTTGATGTGGAAAACGCTGACTATCTGATGGGCCCGGCTGGCACGATTACAGTTCACAATTGTCGAGCCGTGCATGGCTCGCCCCCGAATTTCAGTGCAAGCCCTAGGCCGCTACTGTTGTGCGCTTATTCCGCGAGCGATGCGATCCCCATCACGACCCTCACCGCAGGCAGCGCGCACGCTGAAGTGTTGATTCGAGGGGCGCGTTCTCGATGGGCCCGTTTTGATCCGAGGCCGGTTTTGATGCCGCCCGACTGGTCAAAAGGGTATAAATCGATTTTTCAGTATCAGCAGGGTGAAGCGGCGGAGTGATGATTGGATCCGGAGATCAATTGGGCACGGCAAGCTTCAGACGCAAACTGGGTTGATCGGGTTTAACGGCGTGCGACGCGCAGCCGCAGATTGACGAATGGTTGACGAATGGTTGACGAATGGTTGACGAAAGTAAGCAGGTGCGTTCGTTGGGTGCCGACCTGCGCTTTTGCATGCTCGATCCATAACAGAGTAGGATCAAGGCGTCGGTGGGGCCGACATGAGAGAAATCTCACGGCGCTCGTAAGCGGGTAAGCATCAGCCTGCGTTAGCAGAGCAGCAATAAGCCAAGGCGTTTTATAACCCTTGGTTCAACACAAGGAGTTCTATTCAATGGCATTAGGGATTGTTGCGACATTGCAAATTAAACCAGACCAGATCGCGCATTTTGAAACGCATTTTCTGAAGTTGGCTGAGGTTGTTTTAAGGGAGGAACCTGGGTGTCGATTGTACGCGTTGCATCGGTCGAGAGCGGCAGAAAATACCTACGTTGTGCTAGAGCAATATGATGATGAGGCAGCCTTTGCATTGCATGGCAAGTATGAGGCGTTCAAGACGGCCAATGTCCCTTTAAAAGATTGCTTGGCGGGCCCGCCAACGGTTGAGTTGCTGGATGGGGTTGTTGAGCCGCCTATAACCCGTACTCAGGAGACGGTGTAATGGCTGCGTTCGGCGTACAAATCTTCCCAACAGATCAAACGATTCAGCCGATTGCACTTGCCAAAGCGGTTGAGGAACGGGGGCTAGATTCTTTGTTTTTTCCAGAGCACACCCACATTCCAGCATCTCGAAAGACGCCTTTCCCTGGCGGCACTGATCTACCAGAGTGGTATTGGCGGACGCATGACCCGTTCGTTGCGTTGGCCGCTGCCGCTGCCGTGACCTCACGCATTAAATTAGGAACGGGTATTTGTTTGGTTATTGAGCGCGATCCGATTGTTTTGGCAAAGGAATGCGCCTCGCTAGATAGGATCTCGGGCGGGCGCCTGATCTTGGGCATTGGCGCTGGCTGGAACGTTGAAGAAATGGAGAATCATGGTGCCTCGTTCGAACATCGTTGGGCGATAGTTCGCGAGAAGGTTTTAGCGATGAAAGCAATCTGGACGGAGGAGGCCGCCGAGTTCCATGGCAAGCATGTCAATTTCGACCCGATTTGGTCCTGGCCAAAACCGGTTCAGCCGGGTGGCCCACCGATTTGGCTGGGTGCGAACTCAAAATGGGTGTTTGATCGGGTTGCAGATTATTGCGACGGTTGGATGCCAATCGGGGGCGCGGGCTCTGGTGCAATGCAGACGATGTCTGCGGCGCTCGCCAAGCGGGATCGATCGATGGCGGATCTGGATGTTGCCTTGTTCGGCGCGCCAGCGGATATCGACAAAGCAACCAACCGATTGGAACAAGGCTTTACGCATTTGGTTTTTGGGCTGCCTCAGGGGTCAGAGGCTGAGGTGCTGACACAGTTAGATAAGGTTGCAAAGATCGTGGAGGCCCTGCGGTAAGGATTTTTTCAGGGGGTTGAGGGGTCTCATGCTGGGTCGCCAAGCCCTGAACAGTGCGGTCGTGCCAAGAGATTGATGATGGAGTGTTGAGCGATGGATGAAAGGCTACCGGCTAACCCTGAAGACTTTACGGTTGCATGGTTGAATGAACATCTTGTGGTGCCGGGTGCCGGTGAGAATGCAAAAATCATCGAATGTCGATCGCGCGCCTCGACAACCCCAGGTCAAACCGCTGAAATCGCATTCTTGCAAGTTGAGTGGGACCAGATTGAGCCGGACCTGCCCACTCGCTTGATTGCAAAATACACATCGCAAAATCCTCAGGTTATTGCGGAGATCGTGGATGTTTTCGACCAGTATCGTCGTGAGACTGGGTTTTATCGCGACTTTGAGGCGCCAGGAATCGACGTTGCGCCGTGTTTTTATCAATGCTATCAGCCCGATCGACAGGCCTTTGTGCTCATACTAGAAGATTTAGGGCCGTCCGAGTCGCCGTCCTGGGCCATCAGTGAACCGCAAGTCACCTTCGCGCTCGAACAGCTTCCGCAGCTCCATGCGCGATGGTGGAACCAGGCGCTCTTGAGAGAAAAAGACTATTTTGTTCAATACGATGATCCGGCGTTTTTCGCGCTGAGCTTTGGCGCTGCCGCACAAATTTCCGAGCATTTAGGGACCTGGTTTGACGGCCCGGATGTAACCCAAGAACTGATGCCGGTCGTTGCGGAAAAACTTTCGGCGTTACAAGCGCTTTATGCGAGTCGGCCTTTTACTCTCGTGCACGGTGATTACCATGCCAAACAACTGTTTTTCCCAAGCGCCGCGGGCGGCCGTTTCGCCGTCATTGATTGGCAGTTTCCCTTCATTGCCCAAGGTGCATGGGATTTCGCCCGCCTGTTAACGTTAGGTCTCAAGACCAGCTATCGTCGGGAAAATGAACGTCGTCTGCTTGATCAGTACCATCAAGGACTGATTGATGGCGGCGTTGAACACTATACGCTGGACGACCTTACGCTTGATTTTCAATTGGGTTTAATTGTCAGCCACATGATCAATATCATTGCGGTCGGGAGCACCGATGAGCAATTGATTAAACAGGAGTGTGACGCGCTCGGTGTGGACTGGAAGGACGTGATGTTCTACCGCGGTCAAAATGCGCTCACCGATTGGCAGGTGCCCGAGTTGATTGAAGGGCTTTAAAGGCCATCCCGCACTTATGCCGCGCCGCAGATCGGGTATCGTGACGGCTGCTCGGTGGTGGAATTGGCCGCGGTGGTATCAGCTCGGGTTTCGAAAACGAGATACCTCAATGCAAATCCTCGTCGAGGCAGGACTAAGACTCAAATGTGAGGCGGCGCCTGGGACTGCCAATCAAAAAATCGTCACTCGGCGGGCTTCGCCGCTGCGGTTTCTGCGCTTGGTATCCAACTCCCGTGAAAACCAAAGGGCACCCGTTGCGGCAAGTCGATACAGGCAATCGGTTCTGCCGAAACGTTTTGTGCGTCCAGAATCATCAATTCGCTGGACTCGGTGTCCTGGTCAAAGATGTAACTCAGCAGGTAACCATCATCTTCAGCTTCGGCATGGGCCTTCGGGACAAAAACAGGTTCCGAAGCCATTTTGGGAGGCGCCAGTTGATGCACCGCGACCTGATCATCGCGTCGGTGATATTTAAGGATTTGATTGAAGTCGAGCGCGTTCGCATTACGCCCAACCCCGAGCGCATAGCCAAATTCGGTTGCCTGACCTTCAAGGTTTGGATGTACGCGCGGAAATTCTGAAGCTCGGTCATCAAATCGATTCTCGGTAACAGATCCTGTTCCGACATCCAGTGTCCAACGCGTCGGGTAGGGCAAGGATTCGCCGAATGGACCCAATTTGTTCTGATCAAAAATGCGTTCATAGCGCATGGCTTCCAGAATCACGCGTCCAGCACGGTCTTCAAACGCATTCATCGCGTGAAAAATGTAGCACGGCGCAATCTCAAACCAGGTGATGGCTTGGCTTAAATCTTTGCGATGGAGCAGTCCGATTCTGGCTTGGTGCTTTGGGTTCCAGGCAAAGGGGAAGTAGCGTCTGATGAGGCGGCTGGGACTGAAGGTGATCGACAGATCGAACACCACCACATAGTGTTCCGTTAAAGCACAATCGTGCACCATCGATTGGCTCGGGAGTTTTATGTCCCGGTGTTGAGCAAGCTTGTTGTCAGCGCCAATTTCAACGTAAGACAAACGATAACCGCGTTTGAAGTCATAGCACATTGCGTGGATCGATCCGGTTGCGGCTTCGAATTTGGTGTGTGCACTGAGGCCTCGAGGCAGGGTGTTGTCAAAGGCCGGTTCTGTCAAAGAGTTTAACTGGTCATCGACTTTAACCGGCGCGCCACCGGCCTCGACGAGGGCATAAAGATTGCCGGCGTGACCAATGACATGGGTGTTGGCGGTCGAGCCATTGGCGCTTACCGGTTGATTGCGGTACCACACCGCGCGGCCCTGCTCAAAGCGTAGGCCATGCAACATGCCATCGCCAACAAACCAGTGATGCTTTGCGGCTTTGGGCGGTGTCATGGGGTTGGGTCCGTTCCGGACAAAAAGCCCATTGAGATCCTCTGGGAGCGTGCCCCTGCAGGGCAATTCGGTCTGGTGCAGGAGGCTCGTGACCGGCGCATAGTTGCCTTGAAGATAGGGGTTATCGAACGGTTTCCTTGAGAACACACAGGCTCCTTAATGGTTCTTGGTGGGGGTCAGGGTAGCATAATCACAATTTAAGCAGGTAAGGGACCATCTTGATGACCTGCTGCGCAAACTCAGCAAGACCGGCTGGCAGTTCAGCGCAGGAAGGCATAACGCGCTAAACTGGTGACTCAATGTGTTAAGGAGTTTTACGATGCTCGATCAGGCATTTGTTCGTTCCCAGTTTCCTGCTTTTTCTCAGCCCAGTCTTGTCGGCCAAGCCCTGTTTGAAAATGCGGGCGGCTCCTATCCTTGTCAGCAGGTGACAGACCGTTTGGCGCGCTTTTATCGAGAACGAAAAGTTCAGCCTTACTATGGCTTCGAGGCGTCGCGATTGGGCGGCGAAGAAATGGACGCGGCCCGAGTTGGGCTTGCAGGCTATTTAGGCGTCGGGGTGGATGAAGTCAGCTTTGGCCCCTCAACGACCGCAAACACTTACGTCTTGTCTCAGGCGTTTCGTCAGATGCTGTCGGCAGGGGACGCGATCATCGTGACCAATCAAGACCATGAGGCCAATACTGGGCCTTGGCGTCGGCTGGCCTTGTCGGGTATCGAGGTGCGACAGTGGTCGATTAATGCGGATTCAGGGCACCTTGATATGGATGATCTGGCTGCGCTACTCGATGAACGGGTCCGTCTGGTGTGTTTCCCGCATTGTTCAAACGTCGTAGCGGAAATCAACCCGGTCGCCAAGATCACGGCGATGATTCGAGCGGCAGGCGCCGTGAGCTGCGTTGATGGGGTGTCCTACGCGCCGCACGGCTTGCCCAACGTCGCGGCATTAGGAGCGGATATTTATCTGTTTTCGGCTTACAAAACCTATGGGCCGCATCAAGGGGTGATGACCGTCGCTCGAGACCTCGCAGAACGACTACCGAACCAAGGTCACGACTTTAATGGCCATAGCTTAACCAAAAAGTTCACCCCAGCTGGGCCTGATCATGCCCAAATTGCTGCTTGCACGGGTATCACAGATTACTTTGATGCCGTAGCCGAACACCATGGCTGTCAGAGCCAGATTCCGGTGGAACGAGGCGCCTTTGTTCACGATTTGTTTCGCGCGGCGGAACAACGCTTGTTACAGCCCGTCTTGGATTATTTTTCAGCCAAGAATAATGCGCGCGTACTAGGCCCAACCGATGCCATGATTCGGGCGCCGACGGTCGCGGTTGCGCTGCCAGCACCCGGGGCTGCCGTTGCGGCGGCCCTAGCAGAGCACGGTATTATGGCCGGTGATGGGGACTTTTATGGCGGGCGGGTCATCCGCGCAATGGGAGAAGACCCTGACAAAGGATTATTGCGGCTAAGTTTTGTGCATTACACCTCGGAGCAGGAGATCAATCAGCTTCTGACTGCCTTGGACGCCGTCCTGTAAGGCTTGCAAGATCTGCCAGCGCCGCGGTTTGTCCTGCTCCGCATTTCAAGCCCCCTGGCAGGGGCTTCGTTCGTGCAAGATAGAGATCGGTTTTACGCGATCGAAAGATGATCGCAGACGGGTCTGCATTGCTTGGGCGCAATCAAAATTTAAGTGAGCAGCCCAGCGCGTTATCAGTACAACAGCAGAAGCTTTAGAGCATCATCCGGGCTCGCTATTTAAGCAGGCCTTGATGCTGCAAATGTTTTCAAGACCTCAAGCACGCGAGTGAGTTAGCACGCCGAGTGCAGAGCATTGGGTAAAGAGGATGAATCGATCATGCAAAAAAGGATCAACGAGGTGGTGTTATGAGTCCTGCTAAGCGGTATGGGCAACTGGCTTTGGTGATTATCGCGGGCGGGGCAGTCTACCCGCTGGTGTATTTAAGACAGAATTTTGAGATCACCTTATTGGAAGCATTTGGCATCTCAGGGGTTGAGTTGCGGGATATTTTCTCGTTGCTCGGCATGATTTTTGTGCTGACCTATGTGCCCAGTGGTTGGCTGGCGGATCGGTTTTCACCCCGAAAACTGATGGCGTTTTCGCTGGCGGCGACGGGACTGTTAGGGTTTTGGTACGTAACCCTACCCGCGCTCTGGGCGGTTCAAACAATTTTTTTGTGCTGGGGTTTGACCACCGGGCTCACCTTTTGGGCGGCCATGATTAAGAGCGTTAGTTTGCTCGCGCGGCATAATGAGCAAGGTAAGTTTTTTGGCTTGCTGGATGGCGGTCGCGGCTTAATCGAGGCGTTGCTTGCGAGTGTCGCCTTGATGATCTTTGCTTACAGTATGGATCAGGTCGATGTGTCATCAACCCGCGCATTGCAGCGGGTGATTGTGTTTTACAGTCTCGTCTCGGTTCTGATGGCGCCCGTTATTTGGTTTGGCTTACCAAAGGAAGGGCCGTCAGAAGCGGAGACCGCAGGCAGATCGTTGCGTCTTGGGTACTCTTTGGGTTTGCTGGCAAGAAATCGTTCCCTCTGGTTGGCGGCAATCTGTATGCTCACAGGCTATCAGTTGTTCTGGGCGACCTATAGCTTTTCGGGCTATTTACAGGGCGAGCTTGGCCTGAGCGCGGTCGTTGTCGGGAGTGTAACGGTTGCAAAACTCTGGATGCGTCCGATTGGTGCAACCATTGCCGGGTTCAGTGGCGATTTTTTTGGTCAAGAGCGGGTGCTTGCGGTACTGCTGTTCTCGAGTTCGATGATGTTCTTAGTGCTGACCCAAACTTCGCCAGAGACCGGCGTGGTGCTTTTATTAACGATTGTTTTGACCGTCGGGTTACTCACCTACGGCATTCGCGGGATTTTTTGGGCCACCCTTGAGCGCGCCAATGTTGATCTCCGCACGAAGGGGCTTGCCATCGGTGCGCTGAGTTTTATTGGCTATGCGCCGGACGTCTATCAACCTTGGCTCAGCGCGCGCTTGATGGACGCGTTTCCGGGGAAGCTTGGTTTTGATCTGTATTACCTGTGGGCTGCAGTGTTTGGTGTCGTCGGCGCTCTATTGGCCCTGGTGCTCGGTCGTCTCAACGGGCAGATAGACTCACGCACGACCAATGATGGCGAGTTATAAAGGCTGCCGAGGGAGTCGGTTGAACCGCTGGATCGGGCCACATTAGGGTTCAAAATAGTGTTCGCTGAGCGCACGGCAGTACGCTGGATTTCTTGCGACACAGTAGCCCGGCTGAAAACGCAGGAAAGTCGCGTTTCTTGTGTTGTTGAGGGCCCTCGATTTAGGAAGAGAGCCTCAAGGCAGCCGCGGTCTGAGCGGTATTTTGATTGTTTTAATCCGCCGAATTTATTCTCACATTAGGGCGCTAAAGGGGTTCTTTCAAAGGGGTATAACAAGGTACGATTCGCAAAGAGCGAGTCCCGTTTCGGGGGCCCAAAACGTTCAATTTGTGGTGCGGCCTTTTAAATGCAGGCGGTTCAATCAGCCAAGGTGTGGGTGTTGACATGGCGGAATTTCCGAAACAAGCAAAAGTGGTTATCGTCGGATTGGGCGGCATCGTTGGATCCGCCATTGCACATCATCTGATCGAGCTTGGATGGGATGATATTGTTGGTTTGGACAAATCTGCGATTCCCACTGATATTGGCTCAACGTCGCACGCGTCGGATTTTTGCTACACAACCGGTGCGGATAAATTCACGGCTTACACCACGCGCTACAGTCAGCAGTTTTTCGAGTCCAGAGGCAATTATGTGCGCTGTGGCGGACTTGAGGTTGCACGGGTTGACGATGATGCGCGCATGTTGGAACTCAAACGCAAAATTGGGCAAGGCAAAGCCTTTGGTAGCCGGGTTAGTCTGATTTCGCCGGCCGAGGCCAAAGCAAAATTTCCGCTCTTGGCGGAAGATCAGATTCAGGGCGCACTGTGGGATCCTGATGCTGGGTTGGTGGTACCGAGATCACAAAAAGTCGCGGGCGATTTGGTAGATGAAGCGGTCGCAAGCGGTAAGTTGAAAGCCTTTCCCAATACGCCTGCGCTGAAGATTGTGGTGGAAGAGGGTCGCGTGATCGGGGTCGAAACTCGGCGCGGGTTTATAGCGTCGGAGAAAGTGGTTTTGTCGGTTGGGATTTGGGGGCCGTTGCTTGCCGATCAGGTTGGGTCAAAATTGCCCTTGATGCCGCTTGAACATCCCCTGTTGTTTTTTGGGCCCTATGACGAATTGACCGGAAGCGGACAGGAAATTGTTTACCCCTTATTTCGAGATCAAGGTAACTCTAGCTATGTGCGGGACACCGGGGATCCCAAAACGACGGAGGGGGGGCGCGTTGAGTGGGGATACTATGAAACAGAGCACCCGCGCCTGGTCCATGCCAGAGATATTGCCGCACCGGAGACGGCCAGGATGTCGCCGTCGATGCGGGATCTAACCTTAGACCAAGTGATGCACGCCTACGAGAAGGCGATTGAGATGACGCCGATTCTAGGCGAGCTGGGTTGGGAGGAGCGGCACAGCTTTAATGGTTTGCTATCGGTCACCTCAGATGGCGGCTCTTTAATCGGAGAGTCACCTGAAGTGGCTGGATTGTGGTTTGCTGAGGCGGTTTGGATTAAAGATGGTCCCGGGGTCGGTAAGGTCGTGGCGGACTGGATGACTCAGGGCGCACCGGAGCTCGATCCTCATCGCGTCGATATCGCTCGGTTTTATCCCCACCAAAAGCAAGATGATATTGTTGAGAGCCGGTGCGCTGAAATTGCACAAAAAGTCTACACGCCCGCGGTTCATCCCCGCGAGCCGTTTGCGACCAGTCGGGAACGTTTTGTGAGTCCTTTCTATGAGCGTGAAGTCGCCCTCGGAGGCTACTTCATGGAAATCGCAGGCTGGGAGCGGGCGCATGGCTATCGCGCCAACGAAGCAACTTTGCTTGCAAAATATCGAGACCGGGTGCCAGCTCGGGCGCATGAGTGGGACAGTCGTCATTTCTGGGAAGTCTCCAACGCCGAGCATCTTGAATTGAGCGAAAGTGTTGGCATGATCAACCTCTCGCATTTTGCGATTTATGATATTTCTGGGCCGGACGCAGAATCTTTACTAGAGTATTTATCCGTGGCGCGAGTGGGTGGTCCAACGCCGGTCGGTAAGGGCGTGTACACTCATTTTTTAGATGAAGACGGTGGTATCAAAGCCGATCTGACGATCGTCCGCCTCGATTCGGGCACCTTTCGAGTGATTTGCGGCGGGGATACTGGGCATCGGGACCGGGTTTGGATTCAGCGCATGGCAGCAGCGCAAGGAGCGGACATCACGCTGCTGAATCAAACCCACCGCCTTGCCACTTTAGGGCTATGGGGTCCCAAAGCCCGAGAGACCTTATCAAAACTGATGTTGTCGCCAGATGAGATTAGTGCTGAGAATTTTCCCTTCGCGACGGCCAAGACCCTCGAAATTGCGGGCATCCAGGTTTGGGCCTTCAGGATTTCTTACGTGGGGGAGCAAGGGTTTGAACTGTACTTTGAGTTTGATTCGGGTCTGGCGCTCTGGGATCAATTATTTGCGCTCGGGGTTACCCCAATTGGGGTTGAGACCTATGCCAATAGTCGCCGGTTAGAAAAGAGTCTCAGACTTCAAAATGCCGACCTGGAAACCGATTTCAACCTCTACGAAGCCGGTCTTGCACGGTCTGTCGTCAAGAAAGCGGCTTTTCATGGTAAGTCGGCTTATTTGGCTCAGCGCGCGCTGGCTCAGCAGACCAGCTACCTCTGTACGCTGGTAATGTTGGCCAATGAAGATGCCGAGGGCACGAAACGGTATCCTGTGGGTGAGTGGCCGATTTTGGATGCGGATACGGGCCTTGTGCTGATCGATGCGCAAGGCAGACGATCTTTTAGCACCAGTATCAGTTATGGGCCCTCCCTAGGACAAAACCTTTTGCTGGCCTACCTGCCTGCTGAGCGCGCGAAGGTTGGAGAAACCTTTTTACTGGAATACTTCTGCGAGCACTACCCGATTCGAGTTGAGGCGGTTGGCAGTACGCCGGTTCTGGATCCGGAAAACGAGCGGCCGCGATCTTGAAGGGGTCTCAAGTTGAGTTTGAGGCGCGCACCGGATGACAACGTTGGTGCAACTTCGTGAGCGTTCTAAGAGTATCTTTAAGGTTGGATTCTTGCCGCTTGAACAGTTCACGCTGATCGCCTTGTCGTCAGCGATTGAACCCTTGCGGATGGCGAATCACTTAACGGGTGAAACACGCTACGACTGGCAGTTGATTCGGCCGGCGATGGCGCCCGTGACCGCAAGTGGTGGAACCAGCATGTTGCCCAATGCGTGTCTAAACGATGTCGGGGATCTGGATCTCATCCTTGTGGTGGCTGGGGTCAATGTTAAAGACAACATCGAGCCCGAGATCCTAACGTGGCTGAAAAAACGCGCTGGGCGCAAGGTGCTGATGGGTGGTCTTTGTACGGGTCCACTTGTGCTTGCCCAGGCGGGCCTATTAGATGGCTATAACTGTAGTGCGCATTGGGAGTGCCTCGCCGCGCTGCAAGAAGATTACCCTCGAGTCTTTTGCAACAACAATCTCTTTACCTTTGATCGAGACCGCATGACTTGCACGGGAGGCGATGTTGCGTTGCATATGATGCTGCATCTGGTCGCCGGCCATCACGGAGCCGCGTTGGCGAATGCGATATCCGATATGTTCGTCTGTGACCGGATTCGGGACAGCCAGGAGCCTCAGAGGCTGCGGATGGAAAATCACGTCTTTGCGAGTCAGCCAAAATTAGCCAGCGCGGTGCAATTGATGGAGGCCAATATCGAGGAGCCGATCAATCTGGTTGACGTCGCTGCCTACTCAGGGGTGTCACGCCGGCAGTTGGAACGCTTGTTCTTGAACTTTTTGGGCATTACGCCCTCCAGGTTCTATCTAAAGGTGCGATTAGAGCGGGCGAAGCAACTGCTGCGCCAAACAACTTGTTCCATCGTAGATATCTCGTCGATCTGTGGTTTTGAGTCGACCGCGCATTTCAATCGCACGTATAAAAAGTATATGGGGTTATCACCGAAATCAGAACGCTCTTTGAGGGCAACACGGGTGTCGAATTGGGTCCTCACAGAGGAAGCAACCGGGTTGATGCCAAACATTGCGAGTACCGCGTTGGCCTTGGCGGCGCACGAGACTTCTTTTGGTATTTTGGCAAAACAGGGTGCAGATCAAGACGCATCGAAACATCCGGAAGGATTAGGCGAGGGTTAGGTGCAGCGGTTTTCAGCGTTTAGTTTATTCAAGCATGCTTTGTCGCATCATGAGAATTGGCAGCGATCTTGGCGTAACCCCGAGCCCAAGAAGCATTACGATGTGATTGTCGTGGGCGGTGGTGGTCATGGTTTGGCCACGGCCTATTATTTGGCGAAGGTGCATAATGTGACCAATGTTGCCGTCATTGAAAAAGGCTATCTTGGCGGCGGCAATACGGGTCGCAATACAACCATTGTTCGGTCGAACTATCTCTGGGATGAAGCCGCGCACCTGTATGAACACTCGTTGAAGCTTTGGGAATCGCTCTCATCGGAGCTGAATTACAACGTGATGTTTTCGCAGCGGGGCGTTTTAAATCTTGGCCATACCTTACAAGACATGCGAGACATCGAGCGTCGGGTTTCGGCGAATCGATTGAACGGCATTGATGGCGAGGTGCTGGATGCGGCAGGCGTTAAGAAGATTGTGCCGCATATCGATATTACAAGCGCTAGGCGCTACCCCATTTTAGGCGCTTCCTGGCAACCAAGAGGCGGTGTTGCGCGGCACGATGCGGTCGCTTGGGGGTATGCTCGCGCCGCAGATGCCTTGGGGGTTGATCTCTTGCAGGCATGTGCGGTTACCGGCTTCGAGCTTGAAAGCGACCAGCTTCGCGGGGTGATGACCGATCGCTACGGGGTGATCCGTGCCGGCCGAGTCGGCTGTGTGGTTGCGGGCAATTCTGGTGTGCTCGCCGGTTATGGCGGCTTTGAGCTCCCGATCGAATCGCATCCCCTGCAGGCGTTGGTTTCGGAGCCAATCAAGCCCATCCTGAACACGGTCGTGATGTCGAATCAGGTGCATGGTTATGTCTCGCAGTCCGATAAAGGCGATCTGGTGATCGGTGCGGGTATCGACAGTTATACGGGTTATGGTCAGCGAGGATCGATGCCCGTCATTGAGCATACCCTTGCTGCAATGATCGAATTATTTCCAATGTTTTCAAGAGTTCCGATGAATCGACAATGGGGGGGGATCGTTGATACAACACCGGATGCTTGCCCAATCATTGGCAAAACGCCGGTTGAAAATTTGTACTTCAATTGCGGCTGGGGAACTGGTGGTTTTAAGGCAACGCCAGGTTCAGGGCATGTGTTTGCGGACTGCCTAGCCAGTGATGAGATTCCGGTTTTGGCAAAACCTTTTGCGCTGGATCGATTTTACTCAGGCGCATTGATTGATGAGCACGGTGCGGCGGGTGTCGCGCATTAAAGAGATCTGAGCGCTGTATGTTAAGAATTCATTGTCCTTACTGCCAAGAATTAAGAGATGAGCCTGAGTTTCATTACTGCGGTGAGGCGCATCTGGCGCGCCCAGAAGATCCAGCGGGCTGCAGTGATACGGAATGGGGCACCTACCTCTACTTTCGTCGAAATCCGCGAGGACGGCATCATGAAATGTGGTACCACGCCGCGGGCTGCCGTCGGTTTTTTAACGTGGTGCGCGACACAGTGACCTATAACATCGAGCAGACCTATGCGATGGGCGCGCAGCCGGCTCATGATGAGGCTCACGAGTGATGAAACAAGTTAATCGAATTGCAGAGGGTCGCCTGATCGATCCGAATGAGCCCATGACCTTTACGTTTAATGGGCGTACGCTACAAGGCTTTCGCGGAGACACGCTTGCCTCAGCACTGTTGGCTAATGGCATTAAGATCGTCGGTCGAAGTTTTAAGTACGGGCGACCGCGGGGAATCATAGCCGCCGGGGTAGAAGAACCCAACGCGATCCTGCAAGTGGGCGCGACGCCGAGCACTCAGGTGCCAAATGTTCGAGCAACCGAACAGGCGCTTTATGAAGGTTTGGTCTGTCGAACGACGAATGGTTGGCCGAGTGTCGAGTGGGATGCGATGGCCTTGATTGGCAAGCTCGTCGGGAAAATGATGCCGCCTGGGTTTTATTACAAAACGATGATGTATTCACAGCCGGTTTGGCATGCAGCCGAGCGTGTGATTCGAAAAATGGCGGGCTTAGGGTTTGCGCCAACCGAACCCGATCCTGAGATCTACGACAAGATCAATCGGCACTGTGATTTGCTCATTATCGGGGCGGGACCGACGGGCCTTGCGGCAGCGCTGACCGCTCAACCCTCTGGCGCGCGTATCATCATTGTGGATGAAAACCCGACACCAGGCGGTTGGTTGCGCTTTAGCGACGATCAAATTGATGGCGCGCCAGCGCTCGCCTGGGTTCAGGCAGCGCGTCAAACCCTTTCGGCTGCGTCCAATGTTGAGTTACTCCTGAAAACCACAGCGACCGGGTTGCACGATGGGAACTTCATTACTGCGATCGAGCGATGTCGAGATCATCTTGAGCCGACTGTGACCCAAGGTTTAGCTCGGCAGCGGATGCATCGTATTCGCGCCCGAGAAGTGTTGTTGGCAACCGGCGCCCACGAACGCCCCTTAGTCTATGCCAATAATGATGTGCCAGGTTGTATGCTCGCAGGGGCCGTATCGGCCTATTTGAAAGGTTATGGCGTAAGGCCTGGCAATAACCTGGTGGTTGCGACCAATAACGACGCTGGCTATCAGGCCGCAATCGATTGGTTGGCAGCCGGTTCAGGCAATGCAACGGTGGTCGATGCGCGCAAGGCCCCTACGCCGAGTCTTATAACCCGAGCAGAATCAGCGGGTGTGGTGGTCATTGCGGCGGCGGTGGTCGTTGATGTGGTTGGTAGCGCAGGCGTAAAAGCCGCTGTCATTTGCAATTATGACGCCCAAGATGATGCTCGATTGGGTCCGATGAGGAAACTGGCAGCGGATATCATTGCAAGCTCCGGCGGTTATTCGCCGGTTGTGCATTTATCTGCTCATCTCGGACATCGGCCGGTCTGGCGCGAGGACATTCAGGGCTTTGTACCGAACCCGGGACACGAGCGACTGTTATTTGCCGGCGCGGTGGCTGGGGACTTTGCGCTCAGCCAGAGCCTGGAGCAGGGCGCTCTATCTGCGCAGCAAGCGCTGACTCGAGTGGGAAACGATGCGCCCGCGAGCCCCGCAAGATCGTGTCGCGAAAGCATCGAGTTCGCGCTGCAGGGCCTGTATCTAGTGCCGCATCCCTTATCAACGGCCAAGGCGCCACCGCAGTTTGTCGATTTTCAGTTGGATGTTTCAGCGGCCGCGATTGAAATCGCGATCCGCGAGGGTTTCGAGAGTGTCGAGCATGTTAAGCGCTACACGGCGCTAGGATTTGGGACCGACCAGGGTAAATTATCGAACGTCAATGGCGTGGCAATTGCGGCAAAAGCGTTGGGCCAAAGTATGAAAGAAACGGGCACAACGATGTTTCGACCAAATTATACGCCGGCTAGTTTTGGTGTGATGGCGGGTCGAGACGTGGGCGAATTTTTTGAGCCCAAGCGCTACACCGCGATGCAATCCTGGCATGAAGCCAAGGGGGCGGCTTTTGAAGATGTGGGGCAGTGGAAACGGCCATGGTACTTTCCACAGGGTGATGAAACCTTGGACGCGGCGGTTCGGCGAGAATGTTTGGCCGTGCGGCAGGGTGTTGGCATATTGGATGCTTCAACGCTCGGAAAAATCGATATCCAAGGTCCGGATGCTCGTGAGTTTTTGAATCGAATTTATACCAATGCCTGGCTCAAGCTGGCGCCGGGAAAATGTCGCTATGGATTGATGTGTGGTGAAGACGGCATGGTAATGGACGATGGTGTCACCGCCTGTCTTGCACCGAATCATTTTTTGATGACCACGACGACCGGTGGCGCCGCGCGGGTTTTGCAATGGTTGGAGTTATGGCATCAAACTGAATGGCCAGAGCTGAAAGTGTTTTTTAATTCGGTGACGGATCATTGGGCCACGATCACCTTGTCAGGACCAGAATCGCGGGCATTGCTCGCGCCCCTGACCGATATTGATTTAAGCCCTTCAAATTTTGCGTTCATGGACTGGCGCGCAGGGCTTGTCTGCGGTCTGCCGGCTAGAGTGTTTCGAATTTCGTTTACGGGCGAACTCACCTATGAAATCAACGTCAACGCAAACTATGGTCTCGCCCTTTGGCAGGCATTAATGGATGCCGGCGCCGACTTCGCGTTAACGCCTTATGGCACCGAAACCATGCATGTGCTTCGAGCTGAGAAAGGCTTTGTGATCGTGGGACAAGACACGGACGGCTCGGTTACCCCGGAGGATCTGGGCATGGGATGGGCGGTGGCAAAACGTAAAAAGTTTAGTTTTGTAGGGCAGCGGGGCATGATGCGGGCTGATTGTCTGCGGCCGCAGCGTAAACAGTTTGTGGGACTGTCGCCGCTTAAACCGTCTTATGTCTTGCCGGAAGGCTCGCAAATCGTGTTTGCGCGTCCCCATTCTTTGCCTGCTGATATGGTGGGACACGTCACGTCGAGCTATGACAGCCCCATCCTAGGACACAGCTTCGCTTTAGCGCTGGTACAGGGTGGGCTTGATCGTCTTGGGGAGATTGTTGAGGTTTCTGTTGGGCCGGATCGATGGGAGAAAGCCGAAATTCGGTCGCCCGTTTTCTATGATCCTGAAGGCGCGCGCCAGCATGTCTAATTCGGAGGCCGTAGGGGAGGGTCTAAGCTTGGAATATCATCGAATGCCCGAATCCGGTCCTAATTTAGATCGGGCAGCGTCGCCTTTGGCGCGCGGCGATCGGCGCACCATTTCTGGTCCCTCGCCAATCACAGTGACAGAACGTAGGGTTGGACACCTAATCCTACGTGGCCCGCCTGAACGGTTAGCCGCGGCAGTGGGTAACCGGCTCGGGCTCGCCTTACCGATTGAGCCCTTAACGTCGAGCGAGCAAGCGTCCGTCTGTATTCGCTGGGTGGGGCCGGATGAGTGGTTGCTGACGTTGCCATTAGATACCCTCGCGCTCGCTGAAGCCAATCTCAGGGACGCTGGCGGCGCGGAGATTGCCCTAGTCGATGTGAGCGGCGGCCAAACGGTATTGGTGATTGAGGGTGACCGCGCAATGCAAGTGCTGATGAAGTCGACCTCCTATGATGTTGGGCTGCAAAACTTTCCAGTTGGCAAGGTGGTCACCACGACGTTTGCGCAGGCTCAGGTTGTGCTGAGACGGGTGACCGATCGGACGTTTGAGCTGATTCTGCGTCGAAGCTTTGCAGATTACCTGTGGGCCTGGCTGCGAGATGCTGCCACCGAATTCGGGTTTGTCAGTCAGGATGACGCCTGAGGCCTGTTGCGCCGACGTCGAATCGCGGGTTCTGCTGTAATCGGCGGCGGGCGCTGAATTTGCTCAAAGAGCAATGAGAATGGATCGGTTTTGTGAGGGATCGCCATTGCTTCGATGAAGTGTTGTTGAAATGCGGGTTCGACC
>Ga0209631_10001776_pt1 | contig 26896 bp, 22 predicted proteins | sample COG_08_FD_184752 | JGI IMG/M metagenome (GOLD analysis project Ga0209631, IMG submission 184752) | Pelagic Microbial community sample from North Sea - COGITO 998_met_08 (SPAdes) (version 2) | ecosystem: Environmental > Aquatic > Marine > Neritic zone/Coastal water | place: Helgoland, sampling... | reverse complement strand
CTTTCAGGATGTCACCAATCTTTTAAGAGCGGGTTCACTCTACCGTCTTTCCGGCTGTCAGATAGCTGTGTTTAACGTCCACTTGATTCTATCCGGACAAACAATACTATACAGACCATCTATATATACCTTTCCTAAAGCTGTTAGAACTTTCTGAAAACATTCTTTCACGTCATGATATCCCGAAACTCTTTATTAAAAAATGAAAAAAAACATGTGTCAGCGACCTTCCGCTTACAAAACGGGTGCTCTTGGGAGAAGTTTTTCAGGAACGGTACAGAGATATTTCAATGGCATTATATGATTCTCTAAAACCTCATTATGAATAAATATAAATGTAAATGATATAATTAATTTCAAACCGTTGAAATGTTTTATGACTATATATTAAAACTTATAAATTTCATTTTCAATTATAACAATTATATAGTCCCTCGTTCTAATTTGAAAACGATTCTCTGCTTATCCTATTACTCCGATCTAAAACCATATGTGTATGAAGAGGAGGAGGAGGAAGAAAGAAAAAATGAAGAAGAGAAAAGTAATGATGAAAATGAAGAGAAGGATAAAGAAGAGACAAGCAATGATGAAAATGAGGATGATAGTGTAAATACATCAACCCCTCCGCCTCTAACATTAAAAATGTTATTTATAATGCACTATAACTGGATGTTGTATGTGGATAAGGTCAAACCAAGATATGATTTACATTATAAATGGCAACAGCAATTATATGAAAAAGAGAAAGATTTGAATATTTTACAACATGGTTATGTTTTGAAGGACAAGCAGAATTCATTTGAACTTTTGCAACAACTCGATAAAATAGAACGTAATAAAAAAATGCAAATAATATTAGAACGAGAGATTCTTCAAATTCATACTAAATTAGAACATATCTCAAATGATATTAAACATCGAGAATCAGGTTTATTAAAATGGGAGAATGAAGTCATTGCAAATTGGAAGCTTCATATGAAATGGATTGAAGAAACAAAAAAAGGGTCTATTCCTATTACAGAGTCTTCGATTAATACTCTTCAATGGATGCATTCGAATCAGCTTTTTAAATATTCCTATCATTATTTTTTAGATTATACATATTCTATGTTAGGAATATTTCAGCCATATATTTTAGTAACATATTTGTCGGTACTTTGTTTATTACCTTCTTGGAACGAGCATTATAGACTTTTTACATTATATATATCGAGTATTGGACTTTATTATTTTCATAATCGTTTACCAATTCGAACCGATTTATTATTTGCATTTATTACAACAACACGCATATTACAATGGTCTTTTATCAAAACATTAGTATGGATGGGAGTAACACAATTATCAATATATTCAATTGAATATATCAATACAATGTATTATTTAATAAAATGTAAAGAATTATATAGTGAAATTCAAAAAAAGATTCTGCATATAAGATAAATGACAAACTTGAAGTTTTGTATAAATGTTATAATGGATGACGATCCCTCCCACAGATCCCTCCCCCATCCATATAGCATCTCATCTCTTAAACATGTAATAAACTAATTCAAACTAATTATTACGTCGAGGTGATTCGGATCTATACTGTTTACGTTTATGAGTGTTTTTCGTTCGTGAAGTGGGTGATAACGACCGTGCTTTTTTATGAGTAAAGCGCGGGATATGTGCATCATCTCGACTTCGACTTCGACCACGTGGATAAAAAACATGTTTGTAATTTCCAATCTCGGCTAAAATACATGCAAAACTCTTGGTTGAATCCCACACCAACGGTTCACCTCGTTTTGTATAAAAATAGGTTCTTACGAACTGCTCTAATAAAATGAGATTATGACTCGGAAAAGTATCTGACAATACTCTATGCGAAAATAAACCACATATTGCCGAAAATATAACAGTTAAATTTAGCGCTGCAAGTGGATCGTGTAAACTTGTAGTAGTTCGTCGATCTTTTACAAATTGTTCTAAGAATAATATATTGTCGGGTTTAAATAACTCATATATATCTTCCGTATCTGTAAACCAATCAAATGCTGTTAATAATGGCATTTCGGATTCCTCACTCAAATGCAGTCTACCGTCCACATACATCCCCGCTTTATTTATATCATGTAAATGTGTAAAATAAGGAGCCATTTCACCGGCAGTTGCAACAAGGCGTACGACTTTACCGACATTCTCACCATTCCCAAGCGGACACATTTTAAAAGCTTGCTCCCGGATTTGTTTTGGACGTATACCGCTATTAAAATTTGGAATTTTGACTCGAATTTTAAAAGAGGGAGGACATCCTAAATAATATTTTGTTAAACGACGATTATCAAATGAAAATAAATATAATTTACCGGATAGTTTATCTGTAAAAAGCGCAACGGATAATATTGGCATTAACGTGTGTATTTCGCCTTCACTATCTTTATATGCAGTACACGTTTTATCTGTATAACTACTCATTAGAACTGTTTCGCCATGTGGATATAACAAACCCGTTCGAAGCTGCGTTGCGTCATTTAAAATGGAATACTCCCCACTATATAACTGTACCCCTGGTTGTGTAAATCGAATATGGTGTAATGGTATATCAAAAACGGGTAAACCATCTAAAAAACCTTTATGATCTGCCTGAAATAATGTTTTAATTTCTTCTATATTTGAATTTAATACGGCTTTTGATTCACCTTTTTTTTTTTCAAATTTAGTTTCATAAATAAAGGATGAAATCGGTGGTAAAATCGACGATACCCAGGAAGAGACTTCACGCGGAATCATTTTGCGCCATGCGCGAGAACTGCTCGCTTCATGATAAAATTGAATTCTTGCAGAAAATTCATTAAATTGCATTAATTCTCGCCAATCTTCTTTTTGCTGTTTAAATGTTTCGACAATATCCTGCGTATTTGATACTGCGTTTTCTGTTTTTTGATTTTTACAAAATGAACTTAAATTCGTTTCCAATAACCATTGTCTTCCTCGAAGTGATAATGCTGTAATCGCGATTTTGAGAAGTTGTGTTGTAATCTCTTTTTTCGCATTCACTTTGGAAGTATTCAACCAAGAATCAATTGATTCCGCATGAAACGTATGAGATCGCATAGTATGTTGGGTTGCTTCACAATATATTATTTTTATTATAGGTGTTTCATGTAATTTACGTAATGTTTTGATATGATTACTTAGTATACCAAGTATCTGATCCGAATTTACTTTTAAAATTTGTATCATAATGTTTTCGATCATATTTATTTTTGATAATGGTTTCCACTTTCTCATTAAACACCCGATTGCTTGCGACAATGGCATGGCCGCAAGAAGTGGTGTTAATTCTGTTTCAAGATATTGTAAAGCACTTTCCGTATCATCTTTATCAGCAAGCACCGTTTTTAATGCTTTTAATTGTAAACGTCTTGTTTTCGGATTCATACCCTGAAATTTAAAATTATACACATTTATATATAAAAATGGAGATGTAATATAAGATTGCTCATCATCGCCTACTGTTGGGTCATTTGAATTAAATATATTAATCGGATAATCTGTATGATTATAAATAACAAATAGTGTATTTGTTGATTGTAATAAACGATTTTGTATTGCTTTTTTTAATAACGGAAGGGTTTCGTCTGAAAAACTACTATAATCTACAAATACGATATATGGTGGATGACCGGTCGAATTATCTAATTGTGTCGGCATATATTTAAGTGTATCTAGAATTAGTGGTACACACTGGTTTGGTAAATTATTATATTGATTCTCATCTTCACAACAAACCAGAATGGAATTACTACAACTGAAATCGTTCATTTAATTAATATAAATATAAAAATATGAAATAGTAGAAGTAAGATCACAATAATATTCGTAGAACGTTCTTTGAAATATTAGATTTCAAAAAAGAGGTCGTACCTGGAAACAGTAGTCTGAGAACCCGGTGTATTGAAGAATACATGGTCTGTTTACAAGGTTTCGAAAAACGTCAGACTTACTGTTTCTTTTTTAAATTCGAAAGGATCTAGTTTTTATTAATATCAATCCCGTCGAGTGTAATATTTAAAAAATAGGTGGGAACATAGAATAATTTACCCAAACTTAATCTTTCAGCTCATTGTTCATTTTCTTTTCATCAATTTAGACATTAAAATGTGTAAATTATGATATAATTCTACATTTTCGTTCACAGATTTCAACCCATTTAACACACAAAATTATACATTTTCACTAAAATATGTCTTCGTCTTGTTTTTATTTTATCAGAAATAATGTATAAATCATCTAATTGGGATTGAATTTCCTTATTATTTGGATGTAAATCTAAATAATTTGTTGTTGATAGATTTTTTCAGCATTTGTCCTGTAATTATATTTATGCTATCATTATGAATTGTTGATTCTCCAATTGATTTCAATTCAAATCTTAAGATATTATCCCATAACATTGATATGCATTCTGATTTTATATAATTAAATTTTCAAGATCAGTCTTTAATTCAAGTCGCGTAGGAATTTCAGCAAGGAATTTCAGCAAGTACATTGCTCAAGAACTTTATGGACTTCCCGAATGTATATTTGAATTTTGATCCATCCATACTCTTTAATTTTAGTAGAGGTAAGCCCACACTCTTGAAGACCACGGTATTCATCGTGTGTGAGCATATCAAGAGCGCAAAAACTGTCCACTGTGTGGATGTCAACGTTATAATGTCTGAACTGTGCGTAACATTTGTAAGAGCCAATGACATTAATCAACTGACACATGGTTTGAACAAGCTCCATCTTGGTTTCATAGCTGTAACCATTTTTTCCCAGGTTTCTAAGATGTTTTAATAAATATATCTTCAGGATTGATTTGTCCATAAACGGGCGTCGTCCCTTTGGTGGTTGAAAAAAATAAACTTCTTCTTATGATAATATTCTTTTTTTTTGGAGGAGTCATACATAATATATTTCAACGAACCTTCTTTTTTTTTGGGGGTTACAATAATTAATACATTTTTTTCGGATAGGTTCATTCATTTTTTAAAACATTACCAAAAAAAAGAACGAACGATCGAACAAATCCCACATCGCTTATTACGGAACTCATGGAAGAAGTACGCACAAGCCCCTGGATTGCGAGTAATCAATTTAATGAAATTATGAAAAATGCTGGAATGGATATCGGTTACATTCCAGATGCCATACCAACACCAACACGTTGCCACAGCACATCTACTATTGTGATTGCGTATCCAGTTTATGCGACGAGCAATGTACAACTTACACCCGACCCACCTACGTGTCCCTTTATCGATCATTTGCCGAAATTATGAACGAGGAAGTTAGATCAATTATAATATCTTCAAAAATAAATAATAGATTTTACTAATGAACGTTTATCATTTCTTTTGGTGTGACTTTTTGTCGACAGTTTCCCTCAGTTTCTTCGCCATACCGGCATGAACGTTATCCTCTTCCGCATCGGCGACCGACCGAAGGGTCTGTGCCATTTCGGCATGGACGTTATCCTCATCAGCGATCGCCCGGAGACGTTGTGCGACCGCCAGGTGGACAGCGTCTTCTAACGTCTCATCCGCGTCCCTCCTCTGCTTGCGCAGATACGTTGCCACGACCGAATTCCCAACAGAGAGATTCGACGTGTCGATTCGAACAATCTCCTTTCTCTTTTTTTTATGGGTGGGACGGTCAGTGCGACTATTGCTTCGATGCCTCTTTTTCGACAAGGAGTTCAATACTCTGGATGAGTCGTCGGGGGTCATGTCCCCTAAATTATAAACTTCTTTCAAGTTGGTCGCTTGAAATATATTTGAGAGGTCATCCGGTTTTACGTTCCTATTTTTTTTTGGCATATTTGATATTACGAGTCTTTAATATACATAAATAAAAAAATTTCGGTTAGATCCCAAAAATATCACGTTTTTTGCCGATGCCGATGGCGTCCCGGAGCGGGAGTGCGATTTTGCTTGTTTAATTATTTTGATGTTCGTGGGATTTATGTTGAATCAGGTTAATCGTAAAATGTTATTTAATAAAGACCGGGTAGTCTGATTATTCCAGTCGATCAGATTAAGAGATATTCGACCTATCCATTTGTTTCGACCGGACGGAACCCCCCGTAAAAGTCTGGGTGAAATTGAGGATGCACTTTCCAAATATGTCTCGTTTTTTACTCACAGATTTATTAGGAAAACGTTTAGAAGGAAAAATAAAAAATCACTCCGTTCTATAGCGAAACGAGTTTAATAAAAATCGTTATTCTATACAGCACCTTCAAATATAGACCGATCAACTCTTCGAAAATGATACTTAAAACTTTACAGTAGTATAGGATAATAATAATATAAATATTTATGGAAAAAATATTATCATTTGATATTGGAACCCGTCATTTAGCACTTTGTATATTACAAAATGAAAAAGAAAATAATACTTTAAATACGAAATACACCATTTTAGATTGGAGAGTTATTGATTTATTAGCAATAAAAGGTACACCATACGATGACGAAATGACATTTGTAGAAAGTAAAGGATGGAAAGTTCCACAATTAAAAGAATGGTTGTGTAAAAATAAATTGTCAGATATGGGAAAACGCAATATATTATTAGACCGAATACATAACGACCTAAAGCAAAAAGGTATTAAGAATCGAAAAAGTAATGATATAAATATGTTAGCGACAAAATTATTCACATTTTTAGATCGAGAACCTACTTTTATGGATTGTGATCGTGTTATATTTGAAAATCAACCATGTTTATTAAATCCGGTTATGAAGAGTGTTCAAATGATACTCTACTCTTATTTTGTATATCATGGTATTACGTTAAATTACGCAAATCAAAAACCAGTAATACGTGTTGAATTGAAATCAGCATGTAATAAATTAGATAAAAACACAATTCAAATAGATATACCAAAACCAAATAGTAAAAAAAAAATTAGTGCATATCGTGCTCGTAAATTATACGCAATTGCAATTACATCTCATCTATTAGTACATTGGAATAATGATGAAGAACAAATGTGGAGTTCTTTATTTAATAAAAGTTCTATGAAAGAAAAAGATGATTTAAGTGATTGTTTATTACAAGCGTTAACAACCTATCAAACACACGATGCAAATACAGAAAAAGAAAATATAAAAGCTGAAAAGAAAAAGGAAAAGAAACTAAAGAAAGAGACGAAAGAGAAAAACAAGTTAAAATATAATAATTTAATAATTTAAATATTTGAGTATGAATATACTCAACAAAATGGAATCTGATTGGGAAAATATTGTAATACAAAAACCATTAAAACATGTAAATCAAAATATACAGGATAAATTGAATAGAAAACCACCATCTGTAAAGCTACCTCGGTATGATATGACATCGTCTTGGCTATCGAAAGAAATTATTAATTCAAATAAAGAACAACAAAAACTATATGCATTTAAAAAAAATCAAAGTTTAAAAGGATACCAAGCGGAACCCCGCCTTACCTCTCAGAAACAAGAAGCCGTTCTTCAATCTATATTAAAACCTTCTAAATCTGATTTTGATTTTCAACCATGGCGTACACCGATCCAAAAGCGGGTAGAATCGTTACAAAAAGGAAATGAAAAATTACAAAAAAATTTAGTACAAATTTATAACGATGTTCATTTACGTATGTATTTATTAGACGTATTAAAACCAACTGATTATATTCAAACAGAAGGGTCACGTTTAGATGCATCTTTATTATATTGGATTACATCGTTGTTTGAATTAGATGGGAAAAACATGAACGATGTATATAAATTAAAATCTAAATCTAATTTATTTGATTGAATACCAGACCATAGTAGTCAGCTCCTCTTCACATAAATCGGGTGTACCAATTTTCCATTATTTTATTTTGTTTAAAAACATAGTTAAAATCATCATTTTCATTTTTTATTTTAAGACAGCATTTTAATAATGATTTCCCATTTTTAATTTCATCAAGAAATGTTGGTATAGAAGGCAAAATAGAATATTTTGTTAAATATTCACACGATAATACAAAATCGTTTAATAGTTTTAATTGATCCCACGCAATTGCATACTCAATCGCATGAGATATGGATTGTTTTGCAATTCTAATATCATTATTGTCATTATTGTCGGTGTCATCATTGTCATCATTGTCATCTTTTAAATACGTATTAATATGATTTTTAAACGTCATTTTTGTTAAATCATCTGAAATATCAAAATCTAAAAAACATATATCTTCAATATTAAATATATTTGTTAATGCAAATGTTTCCGGTTTAACTAATATATTTAAACTATGTAAATCATTATGCATAATATACGTCTCTTTTACAAAACAATCAATTGCCGAAAAAACATGTTGTATTCCACGTTCTTGCATTTGAGGTTCAACATCGTGTAAACGTAACCACAACTGTAAAGGAACATAATAGTTACTCATACTTTCGGTAATAATACACCACATTGAATGTTGATGAGGGATTGGTTTTGAATATGTATAATACGATTCTAATGCTTTCACTTTTAATGTTAATGTTACTTTCATTAGTGTCGAATGTGATAATGTGCAATGTAATGTTGTTTCGCTTGTTTGACAAATCGTACCACCTTGAAATAATTTTGGTATGAGAATCGTTTTTTTTCGTTCATGTATTAGAGCGTAGATCTGTTTTTCATCTTCGAATGGATCTTCATCTACTGAATTCCAATTATACCTTCCATCTTTGTGCTTACTAATACATTTAATAAATATTCGATATGTAGTCTCGTCATCCGGTAATTTATACAAAACTTCATATACAAATTTTTGGTATTTTACATTATGTATATGTGTAAAAATGGATAGAACATCTCCTTTTACTGTTTTTTCACAGCATTGCCGTTTATTACTACGCGGAGGATAAGATTCACTCGATCCAATCATCATTCTTTTATAATAGTGTTCAATGTTTAAGTATGACGTTTATGTAGTATATTTTTTTTATTTTGAACGTAATCGTTACAAACATTCTATCAATGGAACCACCGTGGAACACCCAAATGGGTTTTCGGCGTGTAATGCTTGAATGATGTTTATACATTTCTCATTTAAAATGGATATTGTTTCATAAACGTCGAGTGGGTCTATTCCGTCAAAACAATGACTTATAATATGATTATAACAAGATGTATTGGTTATATTTTTAATACGATTTGTTAAACTACCCGCAAATTTTCTCTTCAAATAATGTGTTTCAAATAACCATTTACATAAATAAATCCGGTGTTACAGCCCACCCCCAATTAGTGTCCAGCGGGTCAGGGTCTCATAACGTTCCTGAGCTAAAAGTAAGTTGTAAAAAAAGAAGAGAGCGTGAAGCGCTTACAATCCGGGAAGAGGAAGATGCCGTTCTACAAAGCACCTTGTCATAAGACAACAAGGGTTGTCAGGTCACCTCTCTCATATCATTGCACGCTTCACATAATGTAATGTCCCTACCTCCTATATATACCTCCCCGTACGAGGTCTCCTAGTTCATAGAACGTTCCGTGAACATATCAAAAAGCAAAATTGGAAGAGCCGCTTTGACAGGCTGCGGGTTGTTTCATTAAATAATTTGAATTTTTGAATGATAACGTTTATAGAAGTTTGATAAAGTTTATAGAATAAGTAAGTAGATGTTTGATAAAGTTTATAGCAGTTTTATAAAGTTTATAGATGTTTGATAAAGTTTATAGAATAAGTAAGTAGATGTTTGATAAAGTTTATAGAAGTTTGATAAAGTTTATAGAAGAAGTAAATAGATGGTTGATAAAGTTTATAACATTGAAAAATATTTTGATATACCAAGTGAGATAAAGAAAATAAATTGAAGTATACCAGATGATGTTAAATTAGATTATAAATGTCTAATCTCCACTATTCGTGAAGTCTGTTTGGTGATATAATATAAATGTGTCGTCGTCCTTAAAAAAATATTTGTATATACTAAATGCACGTTAAACAATATACATTTTCAGATAATGATGATGACGAAGAGTGGACGTATGCGCTTTCGAAAATGTACACCTTATTTGATACATTAAAGGCATGTAATTCGGTTTTAAATCTCGAAACGATTGAAAAGGATATCATCTCTAATAAAATTCAGTATATTTTTTTACTATTTCCATCCGCCTCCTCCTCCAAATGTATCGGCTTTGCATTATGTGAGATTAAACTTGAACAAGAGGGGGATCATCTCCATATAAACTATATATGTACTAAAGCTGTTAAATCGGAAGCTCGTGGTCAAAAATTAGTACATGAAATTGAGACATTTGCTGCTCAGCAAGGTATTGACACGATAACAGTCGATGCCTTAACACCTGTTATTGGATATTACCGAAAACGCGGATATCGACATATTAAATCATGTTCTGAACAGCACGAAAACACTGAGATTTCTAAAACGGGTGATAAATTAAAAAATGTTAGGTTGCAACGAAAGTCGCGTAAAAGCCCTCGCATTAGAATGCGTACACAAAAATCACATAAGAAACAAGAACATGACGAACAATCCCTTCACAATTTTCTTATATTATTAACTAAAAATGGATATTCAATACAATGTCCTACGTTTTCAGATACGGAAGATGAAGAAGATTTTAAAACACACGAATGCGAAGTAAATGGATTTAGAATGATGAAATGCTTGCCAAAACAAAAAAACACACACAGTTCCCCTACGACACCCGTTCAGAAAAGCAGTGGATTTCAACGGCATTCCAAAAAACCCATCAAACACATCCCCCCAACCACCCTATTACAGCTGGATGAGGATGAGTTGGCGCAGGCTTGGTGGCTGAAATGATAAATTGTTATCGTTATTAAAAACAAGTTTCTACTTTAATGATTCTATATTAATAACTCGGTTTACTAACGGTTTGATTTCCATATCATGTGTTATGATAATTAAAGTTTTATTTTTACATTCGTTATAAATCATATTTATAACCTGTTTACGAGTTTCGGCGTCTAAGCCCGCTAATGGCTCATCTAAAATAATAATATTTGCCTTTTTTGATTTTAACATACCACGTGTTAAAATTATAATTTTTTGCATACCGAGGCTCAGTGTATTTCCTCCCGAAATACATTGTTCATAAATATCATTTGGTAAATTTGAAAATATGGATTGTAAATTGTATTTATCTAAAAGTGTGATAACATGATCATTTGTAATTTGTTTCGAACAACCATATCGCATATTATCAATTACAGATGCATTTATTAGATTTGTACGTTGATTCACATAAATAACTTTTGATCGAATATGTGACGAGTTTATATTTCGAATATTTATTCCACTAATATGTATTGTTCCAGAATAAGTATTATGTAATTTAAGAAGTAATTTTGCAAGTGTTGTTTTTCCGGATCCAGATTTACCGACAATCGCAATTTGTTCTCCCGATTTTATGTTTAAGCATGTATTATTAAAAATAGGTTTGTTTCTTTTATATCCGAAGGTTACGTCTTTTAGTTCGATATCTCCTGTCATCATTTTATTATGACTATATTTTAAAGGATTTTTATTCATAATATTTTTTAAAAAATCATATGAACCACTTGCAGTACCTAACACATTTATCATTTGAGGCAATTCTTTTACAAGTGTTAACGACATTATAATATAAATAATAAGCAAAAGACTCATTAATGTATTATTTGTATTTTTAGGAGACCAAGATTTAATCAAACAATATAATGTGATAACCGAAAACAACGAAACGGATGCGTATAACATTGTTCCGAGACGATTTTGATACATGAATGCATTGATAGTAACGTTCGTATATTCGGTTTGATCTCTACGAATCTGCTTTTTTTCATTTTTTTCATTACTGTTAATATATGTATGCATCAAATTACCATATTTATTTCCGAGTGAATCAAACACTTTATAATAGTATTCTTCTTGCAATTGTTTTGCATTCAGAAACTGTTTGCCATATGTTACGATAATAACATAAATGGATACCAGATTTAACAATAATATAATTGAAATACTCGTATATCCAATAAAAAAGGAGTAACATGTAATTAATAATAAAGTTAATAGACATGGAATTGCAATTCGAAAAATCATACGAACAAAAAAATTTAATGTCCCCGTTGTGCCAAATATTCGTGCAACATGTTGACCGATATCAATCTCTTTATAAGAATCTTTATATTTATTAACTATTCCTGTAAAAAACTGTTGTCGGGATGTTTTACTCATATTAGTCGATATAATAAGTTCGGTTAGTCCTTTTGCGTAATAAAGTGGAATTGCAATTGCAAACATTCCTAACAAATAATATACATACTTTACCGTTCGTTTTGTAGCCGCATTATTTAACATTTTTGGTAATACAATTGATTCCAAAAATGAAACAATGCATGATAATACTAAAAGAAGTACCAATAATGCTTTACTTTTTTTAAATTTAAAGTATTTCGAATAATATAATGATAAAATTTCTATAACAGTTGTCATTTAATTTTTATGAATATAATAAATAAGAATAATAATTTTAAATGTTATACAAATAAATTTGTTTTTATAACTATTAATAAACAATAAAATATAATGGTTAATAGTACTAACACGTACCAATCCAGGGACATACGAGACGTATTTCCAATCGTCGGAACAGTCGGATCAATATAATAATAATTTAAAATGTTATCCGAAATTAATATATGTTATAAATATAATAAAACAATATATAAGTGTATGATTTTTACTATAAAACGACGAGAAAAGCGACACAACAATACCCCATATAGAACAAAAAAAACGTATCTTCGTATACCAATCCAGGGGGAGGGACAGCATAACAGACTTTCCAATCGTCGGAACAATCGGATCCGAAAACAATCTGGAGGTTCACGAAATTTTTTCGAAAAATATATGGAATCTTTTCCAAACGATCTAAAACAAATCTTTCAACAAAACAACATAAACACGAACGTTTATGTTAGTAATTTACATAGAACTTTTCAAACAGCTGTGTTATTTTTAATACTAATGCGGTGGAAACCAGAATCCAAATCCATCATGAGCGATTATACATTTAATATTCTTACAATATTTAGAGAAAAAAGGGTGTCCTTAGTTCGATGGTCAAACTATTCAGACCGAGCGTTAGATACGAGTAATAATCCTTATGAACCACGTGTAAATTTAAATACGAGTAATATAGTGAGGACAAACTATGATAACGTCGTTGATCCACATATTAAGCATGTTGATAACGTGTTTAATATATTAAAAATAAAAGCCATGGATGCTGCCGTGTCAGCGCGCGCAGAAGAAAAAGTAAAAGCGACGTTAGTAGCAGATAACGATAATGTGCAAAACATACTCGAACTCACAACTATTTTAAAGTCGTGTAAAGGACTAGACGATTCAATTAAAATACCAATGAATAGAATTAATCTGGAACAACTTCGCACAATTAGAGTAGATGTCGAGAATGCTAAAAAAAAAAAAAAAAAGGTAGATTGGCTTTATGTTCTAATAGGTAATGGTGCAATAGTTTCATTCAGTAATAAGAATAGTAACCATACTGTTTATTGTATCAGACATTTTCCATCTCATGCAAATTTTCAAGAAAAAAACGCGAACGTTGTCAAAAAAGGACTCGATCAATTACTAACCACACGAGGTAAATGGGATTATTTATCGCAAGAGTCCATGCAAACCCGCCCGCGCGGGTTGTTAGTACTAGGGCCTACAGGCCCTAGTACGGTAGAGGCCGACGATAGGTGGGCCTGCAGGCCATTCCGTAAGAGTGAGTTGCTGTCCTTTTATGCGAATGAACTGACTTCAGAAGACCTGGAGAAGAAGAAGCCAGATGTGGACACGATCCTCGAGACATATAACATCCAGACACTGAAGGACAAGCTACAAACAAAATATAAAAAAGTACCGGCGGAATGGGAAACGAATGTATGCGAAGATGCAGATGCAGATGCAGATGCAGATGCAGATGCAGATGCATCTGCGCATACGAATGTGGATGCAAATGCCAACGCGGCTGAGAGAATTGAAAAATGTGTAACAAAAATACAAAGTTTGTACACCGTGTTAGTACTAGGGTCTGAAGGCCCTACTACGTCAGAGTCAGACGGGGTCGCAGGCCCGAGTACGAGTACTATAATAGCAACACATGGTGCAACTTTAAGATCGATAATAAAAAACATATTAGCTAATCCGACGACTAATATTGACATGAATATTGAATATATAGGAATTCCAAAATCACAATTGACAGAGCCAAAAAAAAAAAAAAAAACTTCAAAATAATTACTGTGTGTTAAATAAAAACAGTAAAGTCTAAATAATCATTTTTAATAAAAAATATTTATATATAATAAATGTCAGCAATAAAAACAAATGCGTGTTATATAAATGAGTATCCATATGATTGTGATATAGATAATGATGCACATCCTTCCCATTTACATAAATGTGCAAAAGAAGCGATGGATTGCAGAGTAATGAATAATATTGATAATAAAAAAAAAAAAGAGCCGATTTGTGGGGAAACACCTGTATTACAAAAACATCCATACGATTGTGATTATATAGAAGGACATAATACATCGCAAAGAGGATTTTGTATGGCGAATAAATCACATTGTTTTGATAACCATGAAATATCAAATCATTCAAAAGGATATCGAAAACAAAAAAAATTTGGTAGTATTTGGTTATCGGGTATGAAACAACTTGAAATGAATAGACTTCGTGCAGAATCTGCAATGGCCGATGCAATTGCAAAAGGAGAAGAAGAAAACGTAAAAAAAGCTTTACACGATCTCGAAATTGCCCAAAAAGAATTAGAAGATGCAATACATGCGACAGAGCAGGCGGAGGTAGAAGAAGAAGAAGAATCTAAAAGAAAGAAAGATGCTTTTGAAGAAGCGGCAGAAGAAGAAGCAGACGACGCGAATAAAGAGTTACTAAAAGATCGATTTCGAAAAGAAATAAGGGATCAAATTCTCAAATCAAAAATAGAAAAGAAAGACTTGTTAACAAAATATTTTCAAGAAAATCAGAACAATCTAAATAAAGCTCAGAATGAGAAATTTATAAAAGAAATTCAGCAGATTCTTGCATCTCCGACTGATACAAGAGTATACTCATCTGCTTTACGAATGATTGATATTAACGAAGATATGGAAGAGAAACAACCTGGAAGGATGATCGATATTAATTATATAACAGAAAACAATCAAACTGCATTAGATTTAGCAACAAATGCAGGTGATTATAAATTAATTACATTTTTGAAAAATCGTAATGCATTATCAGTAAATGATATACAAAAAGGAACAGCAACCGTACCGACGTCTAGGCGACTTAAAGATGTTCCAGATGTAAACAATTATCCAGAAGAATGGACAACCGGATATTCTCCTGGACAAAATGGATTAGATATATCAAATCGATATGATTATCTACCTGGTAATTTAGAAAATGAAGGAAAAACACATACATTTGTTCCACATTTAGAAAAGTTATTACAAGAATATGTCGAAAAGAAAGAAATGAATAAAAAGGAATGGATGGCCACCTGTGGAACTCATGAAAAAGGAGATGAAGCGTATCCATCTTATTTTGTAAAAGGACAGAGATTGCCATTTCCTTCACAAAAAATTTTCAAATGGGTTTTACATCCTTTATCTCCAATTAAACGTTTATTAGCTGTTCATACGGCCGGAGCTGGTAAAACAAACATGATTGCAGATGCTCTATCCAATTATTTTACTGACCCTCGTGCAAAAATTGTCGTTGTTCCTACACAGCAGCATGTAATGAATATATATTCCGATTTATTAAAAATTCATGATAATAAAATGGTAGAATTTTTACATAAAAAGAAATATAAATATCTTTTAGATGCGGTAACATCTCCAAAAAACGATAAAGCAAAAAATCAAGCCTTAATCGATATCATCGCGTTATTTGAATGCAAACCACCAAATCCAAATCCAAATCATGTGCCTAAAATACCACTTAAATATCAAAAAATACCAAATGCAGAGGGTGTGTTTTTAAAAAGTGATAAACATTCTTCAAACGACGATGCGTTGTGTGCCCCAATTCGTGTATATAATTTAAAGGATTTTTGCACTATAGTTGGTAAATTAAAAAACAACCAAAGTACAGATGCATTTGCATTTAATTGGGGAAACCGTGATCCAAGAAAAAGTCCTCTTTCAAATCATATTTTGCTTATTGATGAAGTACACAATATGATTAATCCATTTTCAGAATTATTCGAAGGACAAGCCGGTCATGTTACTACCCGTGTTGAAAATTGGAAAAAGACGATCGTTGAAATTGAGAATGCCAAAAATGCTGTCGTTATTGGATTTACAGCAACTCCAATTGGAAGGGGTGAAACAATTGAAAGTGAAAAAATAGATGAAACAGTTAAAAAGGCCCAAAGTAGGTGTAAATATTGTATCGAAAACAATAAAAAATGCTCGTGGGGTAAAAATCCAATGTCTGATGCACATCGGCTATTTCGTATGATAAAAGGTAAATGTAACGAAAATGCAAATGACAAGGGGTTTGTTAGTTATTATATGAAAGGTATGTTAGATTTATTTGCAAAAACAGAACCTCCTATGCAGGACTTATTAAATGAAAACCCTGCTGGAGGAAGATATGGTGTTGAATATATTGATATGCCTCATCCGTCTGTTGAAGGGACTGGTAAATATTATGAAAAACGACGAGCATTGTGCAAAGGAAAACCAACGGAAGTAAAATGTCAATGGGCTCATAATTTTAATGATGATATACGACCAACTCAACAAAATATTATCGGGCCAAGTACACAAACGGGATTGTCTAAAAATGCCAAGGCAATAACACGACGTAACAAATTAAGTGTTGAGAAAATAAAAAATAATGCACCTAAAATACATAGAGCCCTCGAATTAATCAACGAACATAATCCAGATGAAAAAATCTTGATCCTTGCAAATGAAGTGAGTGGTTTTCATCTAATGGCCTATGCACTTTATGAGAATAAAGTACCTTTTATTGGAATATATGCCAAAAATAAAAACAATTCACCAGTTGGTTGTCAATATTTATATAATTCTACAAATGGATTTAAAAAATATGCAGATGAGTTAAGTATTAGTGATATAGAATCAAGAGATAATACACCTGCATCAGAATGTCGTGTTATAATGTTAAATAGTGATAAATATTCAGAAGGTATTAGTGTCAAAAATGCAACGTTAACAATTTGTTTATCACCGCTTGATAATTGGTCAATGTATCGTCAAGCTTTTGCACGAGGCGTACGCTCTTGTGGGCATGCTTTATTTAATAAAAAAGATCGTCTTGTAAAATTGAAAGTACTTGTTGCAACAAATCAGCGTGGAAAAGCAGATGAGACAGCAATCGATGAGATGAGTAATACTATAGATAATGTAGATATTAAAAAAATGAAAGTGTTAGAATTAAAAAAATTATGCACGCAAAAAAATCTTCAACCACCAGGTGGATGTAACAAAACAAAAAAGAAAGAATTGATTGAACTTTTGCAGGCGCAAACAGATAGGTCTCCTCGTCCCGTTACAATTGGAGGTACAAATGACAATGATAATAACACAATTGGTAATGAAATTACAATTGATGAAGAAAATCTTGAAAAAGCTATCAAAGATAAGCCACTCATTGAAGGTCAGTTATGTTGGTTTAAAAATCAATCGATAGATGAAAATATATTACATGCATTCACGGATGATAACAGTTGCATGGCATCGTCTCCAACGAGTTCAGATCTCCAATCAGATCCAAGTGATGCAAAAGAATGCCCAAATACTTTATTTGTGGGCGATGAAGCAGACAATCGTAATGTATGTACAGATTGGTGTAAAGATGAACCCCGATTGTATATAAAAGAAGATCTATATAAATGTCAGCATGGTTATAAAAAATACAAACAAAATATAGACAACTCTTTCCTTTTTAGAATGAAAGAAAACGCAAGACAACAAATATTCAAATCAGATAGAAGAACATTAAAAGATAGACGTAAAGAATTAACTAGAAAATTACGAGAAAGCGATGGAACTTACACATATAAACAATACAAAAAAGATTATAGCGGATTATACGATGAAGAATATTCTGAAACAGAACCTTTAAAAAAAACAATAAAAAATAGATGGTTTTAAATGAGATGAGAATGATAATACCGATTATACTTTGGTTTTTTCCTTCCACGAGTTGTAATCAATGTATTATTAATATTATGGAATGGTATATATGTATAATTATATGGATATCCAGTGTGATTATGATAAAATTTATGAGATATATGATTTAATTTATGATGCGGAGGATGATGAGAATGGGAATGGGAATGAGGAGGTGGATTAAGTGAATAATTCCAACCAAATGTTTCAAAACGTCTCATTGATAACAAAATACATACAATTAATATAATAATCACTGATATTATTAATAAACTTCTTATCATGAAAAAAAGAAAGAAAAAATAATAATTCGTACTGTACTATTCTTACATAAAAATTTATGAAAGAAGAAACAACCAAATCAAAAACAACAGCAACCCCCGTAACAGAAGACATTCCTTCTGAAATTATATACAAAGACGAGTGTAAAAAACAAGATTATACGACTGAAATGATAGAATACCTATTAGGTAAATTAAAAACAATTTCAATAGATGCTGTACATAAAGTAACGAATGATATTAAGAATGGAAAACAAGAAGACAATGATTATGGATTTTGGCCAGCAATCGAACGAACAATTACAACAAAATCGGGATACTTATTAGAGGATGTTGCATGTTATGCACCATGGTCTCGTAATATTTCAAAACAGAAAAAAAAAGTTTCTGATATTGAAATGTATTTACATCAAAATGATGGAATAAAAACATTTGAATTAAAAACAAGTCGTACAACCAAAACCGGCACAGATAAACAAAATATGATTACAAATTGTAAACAAAACAATACACATTGGGTTATTTTATTTAGACAAAAACATGAAAACGAATCATGTATTTCAGAACTCGAACATCTAGAACAGAACAAATATTCAACATCTGAATTTTGGAAACATGCGGGATGTGACTATGAAAAATTATTATCAATATGGAATACTCGTAAACATCTTATTTATAAATGGGTACAATTTGAAAGGGACAATAATAAAGATATTCAAACATCAACATCAACATCAACATCAAAACAAACAACACTAACAACACCAACAACACCAACAACAACGCCACCACTAACAATAACAACAACAATACCAACAATAACAACGACACCAACACTACCAACAACAACACCCACGTCACCCACAGCCATACCAACAACGCCAGAATTCAAATCATTTTGTAACAACATGGCACTCGGTGTGGCCGAATTTATAAAAATACGATATAAAGATACTAATACAGAAGTTCAACGAGATTTTGTCCGTTTATTTTCATCTTCTACAATGAAAGCATCTTTATTTCGATTATTAAAAAAATGTTAATATTTTGATAACCAATCATATATACGTACATTTATCTGCGAATCCGAATATGTCAAAATAATTCTGTTCCTGAATACAAATTCGCTCAAAAGTTAATTATTAATAAATTAAATATGAAAATATAGACTTACTTTTTATTCGATGTAATTCTAAAAAAATTCATAATAAACATTGAATAAGGAATCGAGCAATTAATATAATATTATGATAATCACATATCTGTTTTAAAATTCCATAAAGTGTTTGAAATGAGTTTTATGGGATCGAAATGACAGAAAGAGATGAATTTATTTTCTTTATATAAAATAATAAATAATCATAATACACGAAAAAGCGCTCGAAAAACACATCAATTCGAAAAAAATACGCCAACACGTGGGGGGACGACAACCAAGACAGGCGTGATGTTTGTAGAGACGATGGAGAACGGTCGTCAGATTACTTGCCGATAATTATAATCAAACTCCCCCTGTAACGGACACGGGGATTAATATATTTGAGAATTGGGTTTTATATATTATATCCAACGAATGATCTCATTTCGAAATATTTTAAACTTTTTATTGAAGAAGATGATGCATGCAATACAATTACAATTACAATTACAATTACAATTAGAATTAGAAACGGAAACTAACCAAACAAAAAAACACAAAAATTATGTTATAAAGATGGAAGTTTTACAATAATAACCTGAACACCATATATTGAAACCTGTTGTGCAAAATCTTCAATCCGTTTTTTATATACTAACCAATTACCTCCGGCAAGACCACATCCTATCAAATATGGAAATGCAACAGAATGTAATGATTCACCCATTTTTGCCAACTCTTGAAGACCTTCTTTAAACCACGTGGATCGAACAGATTCCGATTCGAGATTATATGGTTTTCCCGGAGAGTTTTGTCCAAATAAATTTACAACAAGTTGTTGGTTTAAATCTGGATTTCCTCGTATCTGAATTGTACCGGGTATTCGAATCGATCCACGAGTATATACGTTTGCGTATGGATACTTTTCAAATAACCATTTGGCTAAACCGGCGGCATTTGTAGTAAGACAATTACATTGATGAACAATATATTTTGAATTACAAGTTAATAAGTCACCTTCGATTTCGGTAACAAACGACGATGGAGGGGTGGCTGTGCTTACTACCATTATTATTATTATTATTATTATTATTAAAATGGTTGAATCAAAAATTTTTTTTTTGTTTGGTGATAGTGTAATATAATTTTTTTAATCACTCCCAAAAACTCAATCCCAAAAAAAAATCCATTAATAATATAAATAATGGGTTTTTTCTTTTCAGAGAATATTGAAGATATATACACTTCATCTGGTTTAGGGGGCGAGACACGCGTGTCTTGTACAGCAAAATGTAGTGGGTCTGATTCTTGCAAGGATAAAATGCAAGAAATTATAAATCTGTTTATTCAAATTGCATCATCGCGATTATATCAATCTGTTATAGACGCCGTTAGAGATAAAGTTGGGAACGCAATTTGTATACCACACTTGCCATCTATTTATAATCAAACAAAATATCAAGTTCAAAGTAAACATAAATGGACATTCTCGTTACAAGATGCACTTGAGCATCTACTTGAAAAATGTTCGTCACAATACACTGGATCATTAATGGCATACGCAGTACGGAGTGGTGAATATAGCACATTTGATCATATGAACATAATATACATAAATATGCCTCGAAAGAGAAAAGCGGAATGTTACTTATTTGAACCGAATGGTATTGATTATGTAAGTACTAATCCAGATGGACTAAATAGACTGACATTAGCATGGAACATTGTCGCGAATAAAATGGAGCATGTAAATGAGGTGCATGTCATTGGGGGAAGTGGTATACAAACTGTCCTTGGTTTGGAATTTAAAACCCTGACTGGAATTATACACCGAGGTGATCCAATATGTGGTGCAGTCGGATGGTGGATGTTTATTCAATGGTTATCAGATAGTCCCCATCGGACGTATATAGAGTTCGAAAAGAAGTTTATTGCTCAAATACATCATGATCGGCTACCCTACCGAAAAAAATTGCACACTTTCATATCAGATATAGCGACTACTATTCAAACAAAATTTACGTATACATCGCACCAAAATATTTTTAAAAAAGACATCCTAAATTGTACAAAGCATCTTGTGAATAAATCTGATGAAAGTTGTAGAATCTCCGTAGTCACTCTAATTTGTATGACACAGACTGGTAATATGTGTAAAAAAATTCCGTTTGACTTTGATTTAAATCCGAATTCAAAACGATACACAAGCAACACACCCACATACCCCTCTTCTTTTTCTCCGAAGACGTCATCATTTATCACAGTGAAAGAAGACGCTCTTCTTTTAGCTGCAGCGGCTGTTGGGGGAATAACACCGGGGAATGAAGAAAGTGAATCTTGGAACACACACACTTCTTTCAAAAAAATGAGAAAAAAATTGAAAACAAGAAGAACTATACAGAAAAAAAATCATAGTATTAAAAAAAAGAGAAAAGCCCGATTTTAACTATTTCATTTCATCCATTCGTATTTGATGGTATAAAAGTTATATTAACGTTATATTTTTTTAATTTTGATTCTTTCATTGTTTGTTGTCATTTTATGTGGATGGTTGGTTAAACGTTATTATTATTACTATTAATATAATAATATAAGAATTTTTAATAATTGACTAATTTACGGGCAGAAGGATCAATCTCGGTTGTAAAAGGGTGTTTCCAAAAGTAAGGTATACATTTTACACTGGCATAATGGTGTTCAAATTCATGCCTGTAATAAGAAGACTCAATATCATATGGTGGCATATGCTCACGAATCGAATCCGTTTCGTGTGGATGTATTTTTTCTAAATAAGATTGAATAATAGAATACCAACTCCGGTGTGTAGAACTTACCCCGTCGCTGAACGCCTCTTTACGACGCCATAATAATTCTTTTGGTAAATATCCTTCAAATGTCTCTCTTAAAAGCTGTTTTTCAATACGCTGGTTATCACTCCACATTTTAACAGCAGATGGAAATTGGGCAACACATCGGAGAACGTCTTTGTCCGCAAAGGGCACACGACCTTCCAGTCCATGGGCTGTAAAACTTTTCTCACTTCGAAGCACATCAAAACGATGCACGTCCGACATCATTTTCACATTTGCGGCTTCAAAATCAGATGCTGTTTTTGCTAACCCAAATCCACGATAGCCGCCTAACAATTCATCGGCAACATCCCCACAAAACAAGACAACATCTTTTTTTAATTCGGCGATTTTTTTAGCCACTAACCAGTTACCCGTCGATGCCCGCACCGTTGTCACATCATAGCTTTCAATGGACTTGATGACTGTCGGAATGGCATCCAAAAAATCAGTCTCACTTACAACAAACTCATGATGCTCTGTTCCAAGATATTCGGAAGCAAGACGAGCCCACTTTAAATCTTCACCACCTTCTAAACCGATGGTATATGTACGCATTTTGTCGGTAATACCACGCTCTCTTTGTAATTTGCATACGATAGCCGTGACTAATGTCGAATCTAAACCACCAGACAAAATACATCCGACGGGTCGACCCGACATGAGACGTTTTTCGACGGCTTTTGTGAGCGTATCATGCAACTCGGTCATTGTTGAATCCGGTGTGTTTGGATTGTAAGATATGAGTGGTTTTTGAATATAACATTCAAATTCAAGAGGAGACCCTAATGTCGCCGTCGCATAATGACCTGGCGGAAATGCGGTCACCGTTGTTAAGGCAGATGGAAAGGCTTTCAATTCACTCGCGATGAATAAACTGTCGTGGTCTTGATTCCAATATAACGAACGAATGCCAACCGGATCCCGTGCAACATTTACAGAATTATTTATTTCATCATATACAAGCAATCCAAATACACCGTCAATGGATTGACATAATGCTTTCATACCATATTTCGCGTATCCAGGTAACAAACATGCACAATCACTCGTTGTATTTATGTTTATGTTCGTGTCTGTATTCGCTAATTCTAAATCAGCATGATTCCAAATCTCACCATTACACATTGTATATAACTTATCTTTTATAAATGGTTGCTCATCATATGGTGCGATACCATTTATACTCAGACGATGGAATCCTAAAACAACCATTCGAGAACCATTTTCGGTTAACATAACATGGAACTGACTATTGTCTGGCCCTCTATGTTTGATTTTCATAAATAATGCATACAATTCAGAAGTCGGCCGAACGGGCCCTGTATAAAAAAATATACCACACATTTGAAAAAAATTAAAATAAAAAATATATAATTATTTGATTATAAAATCTACTTAAGTAAGAGTTCAAAAAAATAATTAAAACGAACTGTTAAGTAATTGATTGACGCACAATGCCACATAGTAAAACGATTTATTGTAATGTACATCGGGAATATATGTCATGGAATCCCCACCTATTACAAATAATTGATACGCCCGAATTTCAAAGATTACGAAATATAAAACAATTAGGCGTTTGTCATTATGTATTTCCAGGCGCAACCCATACTCGCTTTGCGCACAGTCTTGGAACAGGATATTTAGCCGAATTATTTGTACAAACCTTATTACGAAATCAACCCGGGTGTTTATTACGCAAAAAGATAAAGGATAATACGGATTTACCAGAAGGGCCAGAAGGGACAGAAGTGTCCGAAGAGCCAGAAGATACTCCCGAATCGGTAACTCAGATCTTTAAATTAGCCGGATTATGTCACGATTTAGGACACGGGCCACTTAGTCATGGATTTGATTTGTTTTTATCACAAATGAATTCACAACATATCTCTATTTCAACCGTACACGAAGAACGTTCGATTGCATTGTTAAGATATATTATTAAAAAATATGATATACCCATTTCGCCCCTCTATATCGATGCAGCGTGCGAGCTGATTTTACCTCCAGAAGATACTCATAAACGAAAATTACCAACGTGTTGGTATTCTATTATTTCAAGTTTAATTGATGTCGATAAATTAGATTATTTACAACGTGATTCGATGATGGTCGGTATACCATCATGCGGTGTCGAAATACGCCGCTTTTTTGAATATGCTCGGGTGTATGATGGTGTGATTTGCTTTTCAGATAAATTAAGAGTTGATGTACATCAACTTTTTATGTCGAGACATCGATTGCATGTTCAAGTATATCAACATCCTGTTGTACGGGCATTAGAACATATGCATATTGATTTTTTGATTACTATCAAAGAATGTATCATACATAATTATACATCGAACTTAAAACACTTTTGTAATTTAACAGATACTATATTTTCAGATGAATTTTTAGAAATACAATATATGAAAGGAACAATTACAGACGCTCAAAAAAGAACAGCAAAAGAGATTTTACATCGAATACATAAACGTCAATTATATACACTGATGGATGAAGTACACTGTAGTCGTCGTAGTGAAAGTGAAAGTGAAACTGAAACTGAAACAAGTATACAACAAATTTCTTTTCAACAATATCCATGGTTGGTATTTGATCATGTACGTATCGGATATCGTATTAACCCCGTGTTTGCTATCCGATTTTTCAATCCTGAAAAAAAAGAACCGTATTTTTTAACACCAAACACATCCTCCCTAACATTTCCATTACATGCATTAGATACGTGGTATCGAATCTATTCAAAAAAAAAGGTGCATTCCACGCAAGAGCAACATCAAATAACTAAAATATGTACTTTTTTAAAAACAACGTTATAAATAAATTTACAAGGCATTTGTGCATCACTTATGAGAGTAGTGTAAGAAGAGTCAACATAAACTGATGCCCCTCTTCATCTTTTTTTTGCTGCTGATTGTTCTTAAATAATATGAAAAGAACAGGTTCTTCCATTTTCAAAAAAAAAGTATTGTTCTCTTTATAATTCGTGTAAAAAGAGATAAATGATGCGACAGGGAGTGGTGAGGGGGTTACCATCTCAATGAAATACTAAGAGTGTTTTTTTATTCTTTGTTTTTTTTGGGGGGGAGAGGATTTATTCAATTATAATTCTTCGTCTTTGAATTTATAGGAGCCGGTGGTGGCGGTGTCATCGTCTGTCGTCGTCGTGTCGTCGTCTGTCGTGTCATTAACCTTAGGCACTTCGTCGATTTTATCCACCATGTTGCTGTAATCTATCTTGTCTTTTACAAGAATCCAAAAATCGCTACATAATTCGGAATCAATAACATACGCGTACGGTATATAGCTATAGCCACTATCGCCCCATTTGCTCCCCCACGAATTACGAACAATAAAATGGTCGTCATGGTCGTCGTAACCCACCAGCACCATCGCGTGCCCGCCGTAATGATCTTCTGTGTCGGTTTCGGGCATCTTCACCTGGCCTGTCCGAATTGTATTGAGAGAGTCGAAGGAATCGTAAACGGTTGTGCCGAATGCGACCAAGTAGCCGTTTGCCAGATGGTACTTCAACGCCTCTAATTCGTGGGGTACACGCTCACCATGCACGCTCGGATGCCAGGCCGTTGTGTATGCCGTACAGGGTGGTCGTTCCAAGTACGACCCGACAACGTACGGCCACTCGTCCTCAAAGCATCCACCATACTTGTGCAGCGATCGCAACGCCGTACGGAACGAAACCCCGGCGTCACACGGCAACGTTCCGTCCTCGTCTCGAGCGGTATAGTACATAAACAAGGCCGAGAGTTCTTCCTCTCCAATTTCATCGAAGCAATGGTGCTCCAATAAGACACGCAGTGCTTGGACGGTGGAACTGCCCAGTCCGTCTTGCTGGTAGATGCCCGGGAGAGATTTACGATGGTCGATCCGACTTGGAAGCGGTGACGCATCTTGTGGTGGATCGCCGGATTCAACCGCGTCGACCGAATCATGTCGAAAACTGTAACGGTCTTTTTTGTTTGGCAAATCGCGTCGCCAATTGTACAATACCGTGTGAAGCGAAGCCGATGGCAAAAAAGAAGGATGTATATTATAACTATAATGAGGATGTTGTTGACGGTGATATTGGCTTGTTGCTAAACCCATTTGTTTATTAATTTACTATGTTTTAAAGTATTGTTTTGTGATTTGTTTTTAAGTTACATTTTTTTAATTTGTAGAAAACAAATTGGTGATTTACCGACGGTGGGTAAGTTTTTGGTTCACGTTTCATCCCGATGTTGTCACCGAATGATCCCGTTCCTCATCATTCTCATTGCGATTCACCCTATAGAAATGACTGTTACGCGAAAGCCGTTCACGGCCACCAACATATAAGTTGTGATTCTTTTTGCGACTAAGACGTACG
>Ga0209631_10001772_pt1 | contig 26921 bp, 26 predicted proteins | sample COG_08_FD_184752 | JGI IMG/M metagenome (GOLD analysis project Ga0209631, IMG submission 184752) | Pelagic Microbial community sample from North Sea - COGITO 998_met_08 (SPAdes) (version 2) | ecosystem: Environmental > Aquatic > Marine > Neritic zone/Coastal water | place: Helgoland, sampling... | reverse complement strand
GGGCGCAGCCAAAGTTTGGCATCGTCTATTGATTTGGGGCCGACACTGATGGATGCCTGCAAGATTCCAGCTTACGACGGTATTCAAGGTCGGTCGCTAATGCCCATCGTGCAAGATGCTGAGGCTTCTGTGCGTGACTATGTTTTAATCGAAGACGATATCGTGTTGGTGACGGCAAAGCTCACGCCAATCCCGGCGCGCACGCGCTCTTTAATTTACGGTGATTATCGGTTTACGAGAAACAGCAAAGGCGAAGAACAGCTCTTTAATTTGAGACAGGACCCGGATGAGATGGAAGATCTCAAGCACACGGATTCGGCGAGGCTTGGTGTCTTGGAGGTTTTGAGTGATGCGATGATGGAGGCTGATGATTCCTCCCGGGGCGCGCCCGCCACAGAATCGATCTAGACGACTGGCTGATGTTCAGGCTGGGTTCAGCTGAGAACTGAGAGAGTAGGGCTTAAAGATAGCGGGAGGGCGAAACATGAGAAGTGGCATACAATTGAACGGGGTTTTGATCATGATCGTTGCCCTGCATTGGAGTATGGGGGCTGCCGCCCTTGAGGGCACTGACCGTCCCACTCAGCTTGAATCCATGAATCCAGAGCAGCGAGCGCAAATGATGCGCAAACGTCAAGCTCGCCTTGAATCCATGTCCCCCGAGCAACGGGAACAAATGAAGCGCGAACGCCGGGCCCGAATGGAGTCGATGTCGCCGGAGCAGCGGGAACAAATGAAGCGCGAAGGTCGGGCTCGAATGGAGTCGATGTCGCCTGACCAGCGTAAGCAGATGATGCGCGACCGGCGGGCGATGATGGAATCAATGCCGCCTGACCAGCGCGAGCAGATGATGCGTGAGCGTCGTGAACGGATGGAGTCGATGTCGCCTGACCAGCGCGAGCAAATGATGCGTGAGCGTCGTGAACGGATGGAGTCGATGTCGCCGGAGCAGCGGGAACAAATGAAGCGCGAACGCCGGGCCCGAATGGAGTCGATGTCGCCGGAGCAGCGAGAACAAATGAAGCGCGATCGTCCTGCCGGAATGGAATCGATGTCCCCTGAGCCATAAAATAGATGAGAGCGCGACGAGGGAAGGGATTCCCAAGTTCCCATTAAGGCTTAAAAAATTCGGTCTGAAACGTCAAACGATTCAAATTGACATCGAAAGTCACGCTGTTCAACGAATCCGGCTGTCAGCGAAGGGCGCTGAATCTGAAAATAGCGCATGGTTCTGTAGACAGGGTGATAGTACGAAACACTGAATGTCTTTTGATCAAGACTCAGTTTTGCGGGGATGATGTCTCCACCTTCCTTCCCGCAAAGAGTAAAGAGCTGAAATTCTGCGGTGATTTCTTGGTTTCCCTCTGGCAGTTCTCCATCAAACGTGACGACTGCCTTGCGTCCAAATTTTGATGTTTCGCAAAATGCCGCTGTTTGTTCCATTTGATTGGCTTTCTGTGTTTGTCCAAATGCTCTGTTTTTCTTTGCTTGCTCGGACCAATATCGGGCAGAAAACTCGCCGGTTTGCGAGGTGCACGCGATGCGCTGGGGTGCTCCCCAAGCCGAGTGGCTAAACAGGATGATAGTCATTAAAACCAGTCGAAGTCGGGTCAAGGTTGAAAATCGCTGTAAGTATTCGCTTTTGGAGTATTCATGTCTTGGAGTTGAAGATCAACCGATCTTGGCGTGTAGTGAAGGCCGCTTGATCACCCGCCGCGATCACTGATCATTCAAAAGCTTTTCGTTCCATGTGCTCTAGGGGATTGAGGCATGATTTGCTCTGGCTTTTTCGAATGCTGACGTCGCCAAAATGGCGACCGCGATGAAGGTAAAGATCATACCGAATCCGCCGCCCAGAAAAGCGATCGCGCCGGCTAGGTCACCTTCGCCGAACGGCGTTGCACCGACGGACAAGCCTCGGTTCTGTGATAAGTTACCCGCCCAGTAAAAAATGGTGTTTGCCCAACCAGTGATGATGAGTCCCCAGCCGGTCAATTGATATCGTATGGGCGATAGACTCAATTTTTGCATGATGAGCGCGCCGCCTCCGATCATGACGCCGTTAAGAATACCGCCGACGTGTGCGGCTTGCCAGCCTCGAGTCGTTCCAGGAATCGAAATGTCCCAGACCGGCAACGGCCAGAGTGTGACGGCATCGAGTAAGGAAAAAATGAGCATGATGCCGGCGAGCAGTCCGATCAATAAGACGGACATACCGTTAGCGATGACCCAAAAAAAGAGTCGTTCAGCGCGTTGTTGCGAGTGGGCCAGGTCTGTCATCAGGGTTCTCTCTTTGGGAGCTTAGTTAGGCGCTGCCGAGCATCTCTTCAATATTGTTTTGGTGGAGCTTTATCGGGTCACCGCCGGTCTCGATATAAGCTCGCCATGCGACCGCGATTTCACTTTGCGAATCGTTGCAGATGGGGTGCAATCGGGGGTGGTAGTTCTGAGCAAAGACGGGGAGCGCAGACCGTGCTAGATCGAAAGCAAATGAAAAGAAAAAGCGCCAGCCGCGAAGCGTCCGTCTTAAACTCTTGTAGTAGCCCTCGACCCGGAGCATATGGGCATAGGCTTTAAATGTTTGCCAACTGATGTGCAAAAACGCGTGGGCCACTTTGAGCCGGCGGTAGCCCTCCCGCTCCGGAAAGAAGGCCTTATAGAAGTCAAAGGCCACGGCGCCGTGTTCGACTTCCTCCACTTGATGCCAGACCCAGAGCGCGCGCAGGGTAGGGTTGGCTTGACCCATGAGTTCTTCATAGCGCCCTAAAATAATCATGCCGCCTAGAAAGGTAAAGGTTTCGTAGCCTGCGGTAAAACCAACGCAGGACAGCTTGTCTTTGGATTCAAGCAACCCTTCGAAGTAGCGGATTGACTCTTGTTCCAGGGCAGCGACCTTTGGGTAACGCTCACGCATGGTTTGGTTCCACTGCTTAAAATTGAACGCGTGATGGGATTCTTGGCCAATGATGCGTTTGACGTCGTCAAGCAACTCGGTGTTGTCCAGTTCGTCCCTGTAGGTGCGCATGGTTTGGACTAGGAATTTTTCGAAATAAGGGACGTGGATGCCCAATGCATTGATAAAAATAGAAAATTCTGGACAGCTTTGGCTCCAAACGAAGTCGTCAGCCCTCACCGCGTCAAAGTCAAAACGCAGGCCTCGAACGGCGATGTTGTCCATAGGATGGTCAGACATTACGGGTCCCGTAGGGATTTTTTGGTAGTTTTAGCAGAGTCGGGGCGTGAATAACAGCTTGAGGATTGGTCCGCCGGTCTAGACCGAGTTGACCTCAGGGGATCACCTTAGGCAACAAAGTAGGCGTTTGGAGAACGCGTTCGCCATTGCGCCAGAGACGGGCGTTGGGCAGCCTCTCAAAAGGCCCGGAGGAAGCCTGTTTGTGAGGGCGGAGCTTGATGCAGCTTGTCTGGAATCCTTTGACCTCAAACCTGCAAAACGAACGTCGCCGCGTGAACCATGGCAAGCAGTTCTGACTGACCCGTCGTCACTGCTGGTCGGGTGCCGCCACATATCGCTGCAACCACTGATCCTGCTCCCAAAGTAGGTGCAGAATGCTTTCTTTGGCCCGATACCCGTGACTCTCTTTTGGCAGCACCACGAGCCTGGCCGTGGCGCCTAGCCCCTTGAGCGCATTAAAGTAGCGCTCACTTTGCATGGGATAGGTGCCTGAATTATTGTCAGCTTCCCCGTGAATGAGCAGTAGTGGCGTTTTCATTTTATCGGCATGCATAAACGGTGACATGGCGTTATAAACGTCTGGTGCATCCCAGTAAGTTCGTTCCTCTCGCTGGAACCCGAAGGGTGTTAACGTTCGGTTGTAGGCCCCGCTTCTGGCGATACCGGCGGCAAACAAGTCGGAGTGGCTTAGCAGGTTAGCGACCATGAAGGCGCCATAGGAATGGCCGCCAACCGCGACCCTTTGTCGGTCAATATAGCCAAGGCCATCGATCGCATCGATGGCGGCCGCGGCATTTGCAACCAGTTGCTCTCTGAACTGATCATTGGGCTCAGCGTTGCCCTCGCCGACAATAGGAAAAGCAGCGTCATCTAAAACCGCGAAACCCCGCAACACCCAAAAAATTGGGCTGCCGTAGTAAGGATAGGTAAACGCATTCGGATTGGTGGTTTTCTGTCCGGCGCTTTGATTGTCCTTGTACTCAACGGGATAGGCCCACAATAATAGGGGCAGTTTTTTTCCTGAATCACGCGTGTACCCTGGCGGTAAATAGAGGGTGCCGGATAGAGGTAGTCCGTCTTTCCTATTGTAGGTAATCAGCTGTTTACTGGCCTTCCCCAAAGCAGCATAAGGGTTGCTAAATTGTGTGATTTGTCTCACGCGACCGTCTTTAATATTGCGCAAATGATAATTGGGGTAGGCATCCGGCCCTTCGATTCTGACCAAAACGTCTCCGGCGGATTGATCTAGGATTGAGACAAAGGATTCGATGCTGTCCTCTGAGTCTGACTGGTAAAGACGCGTGCTTTTACCGGTCTGCAGATCTAAGGAATCAATAAATGGGTACTGTCCATGCTCGCTGTAACCTTCTCCCAGCAGCAGTGCTTGGTCGCCTTTGAGCGCCAGGACGGTCTGGTTGAGTTCGTTGCGTACCTTGGCAAATCGGCCTGGGTCGGCGTATCGGTCCTGACTGTCCCTATCGAAAATCTTTTGCGGAGGCTCGTCTGGCTCGGAGGGATTGAATCGATAGGTTTTTGTATTTCGATTATCAAACCAGTAGTCCTCAATGATGGCGTTTTCCGCGTTGCCCCAATGAATAGCTGAGATCCTATTTTGGGTTCGGACGAGCGCCCTAGGGGCGTCGTTAAAGGGTGCTTGCCACTCATAGATTTGGTCACGGTAGGCTGCTTTGGTTTTTGGATCGCCCTTATCGAGGGCGAGCACCCAGGTGACCGTCGCAGGCACATCACCGCGCCAGGAAAAACGCCGGCGTTCTTTCGTGACCGCCATAAATCCTTTGGCTCGCTCCTCCTCTAAGGGACGATCGATCAGTTGAACAGCGTAGCCGGCATCCTGTGTTCTGACTTCGGTTTCGGATGCGAAACGGTAATAAGGCACAAGGTAGGAGAATGGGCGTTTGACCTTAGTGATCATGAGGTAGTCGCCATTCGGAGAAAAGCTGAGCTCACGATAAAGCCCAGGCGGCAGAAAAGCCTGGCTATGACCATCAAGTTCAACGCGCCGAAGTTCTGATAAGGCGAGCTGCTCAAAGTTAAACGCATCATCAGGTGTCTTTAACAAATCTTGATATGTTCTGTTCTGGGCTTTTTCGCCCTGGCTGATGGAGACCGTTGGACCTGTTGGAACTGCTTGCTTTGGGTTGATGAGCGGTTTTCGGCTGTCTGGAACAACTTTGACGATGAGCGACTGGCTATCTGCATCCCAGGTAAAAGGGCGTCCTAGATTCGCATTTAAATTCGGTTCAGTCAGCTGCCGGGCTTTTGCTGAGGCAAGCTCTAAGACCCAAAGCGCGACGCCCGTAGCCTCAGTCAGAGTAAAAGCGACGCGCTGTTCATCCGGCGACCAGGTGACATAGGCGATTTGGGCGCCGGGCGGTAGGTTTGAAACTGGGACCGTAGTGGCCCGACTATCCGTGGCATTAGGGTCGCGCTTTGGGTTTTCCAGAAGCTGGATGCTGATCCCAGTGTAGTACCTGAGTCTGCTGGAGATGTTTTTATCCGGATTGACCCGGAGCCCGGCCAGTCTCAGCTCGGGCTCAGAGAGGGATTTAATCCCGGGGTAGAGGTCTCTGGATAGCTGCAGTAGATACCGCCCGTGAGAATCTGCGGCGACCACCGGAGGCAGCGCAGCCTTGGCCAATGCTGCAATTTCGGGACTGGGTGATTGATAATCAAGACTGGCACTGGCAGCCGTTGAGACTCCGATTAAAACGAGCAAAGAGAGTAAGCGAATCATCAGGTATTGTGGTCTACAAATGAAGGGCCATTGTAATCGAATCGAATGAGAGATTGGTTTTTTCGTCAGCAAGTTGCGATTGATTCCGGCTCAAGGCAATCTCTGAGTAGAAATACGTTGGAGAACGGGTTGAGCGAGCAGATCAGTGCGTTTCAAATTGACCACCTGATGATCGGGGCAGCTGAGCTGGCTGGGGGTTGTACATGGCTAACAGAGAAAATGGGCGCCTCGGCTTCGCCAGGAGGTCGCCACCCAGGTCAAGGCACCGTGAATGCGTTGCTGGGATTGAGTCAGCAATGTTATCTCGAAGTCATCGCCCCTGACCCAGATCTGGCTGAGCTTGCTGGACTGGCTCGATCCCTGAAGGCGCTCTGTGAGCCCCTAATGCGGACATTTGCTGTCCGCTGTTCCGGATTCGATGGTCTGATTCCATTGTTGCGTGACAATGGATTTGATTACTCCCGACAGGTCATGTCTCGACAGACACCCAAAGGGGAACAATTGTCCTGGGAACTGTTATTTGTTGAGGATCACCCGTTTGGGCTACAAATGCCGTTTTTTATTGATTGGCAAGATTCTGTGCATCCCTGCGCTGACCTTGTGCCAAGTGGGGCGTTGAAACGGCTGATTGTTCGACTTGATCACAATCTTGACCGCTACCGAAAGTTTGTCTCGGACTTGGGGTTGCCGCTCCGCGTTGAATCAGGTGCTCCTGGTTTGACTGCCGACATAGAGACGCCGGGTGGGCGCGCTCAGCTTTAAGGCGTCGCTTGATTCCCTGGCAATCTCAGCCACCAAATGAGTTGTTAATCGGTGGGTAGGTCGCTGATTGACCCTCGAAACACCGATGATCGATCGGGTTCTGGGTGTTTGTGATCATTGGGCGATCTGGTTAATCTCTTGAGTGAGGGAGGCAAGGATCCGGTTAAACAGTAATGTTGTCCAAAACAACGTCGTTAAAGAAAAGGAAATTTAATATGCGAATGTTCATTCAATTGGTCACTCTCGGTTTTGGTCTGGTTGGACAGATGGCCCTCGCGGATCATCATTCGGCGTTTGATCAAATGAAACAGATGGCGGGTTCCTGGGAAGGGACGCTGACCCGCTCAACCGGGGAGGTCGTTGAGACTCGGTCAAATTTTCGATTGATATCAGACGGTAACACCATGGTGGAGACTTTGATCGAAGATGGGGTAGAAATGCTAACCACCTACTCGGAGCAAGATGGCGCGTTGAAGGTGACGCATTATTGTTCTCTTGGGACTGAGCCGGAATTTAAGGTGGCCAGTAACACAGCCGGGTCAGTCGATCTACAACTGGTCGCAGATTCGGGACTTCACGCGGAACATCACAATTTTGTTGCCTCAATGAATTATGATCTCTCCAATATTGCAGCCGGTTCTGTCGTCGTCAGTAATACCGCGATGAATGGTGGTACTTTGGAGAGCGGGCGGGCGGTGATCAGGCGAGTCAAATAACCCAGAGACAGGGACAGACCCAGCAGCAGGGGTGTGTCAGTTGATTTGCCCCTGCGGTCCCTCCGGGATGACTTAGATGGTCGACCCATCAGGGCCGCTGCTGCCTATGAGTAGGGTGACTTCATCCCCCGGCGCCATCGGGGAGTAGATCACGCGCAACAGCGGTTTTTAAGCGGGTTTTAAAAATTCTCCAGGAGTGACCCAGTGAAAGTTGGAATTTCGGTATGCTCATCGTATCCCCATGAGCCCCCAAAGGTCGCCGCCCGTCATATGATCGAGCGCACCCGAGCGGCGCGGGAAGCGGGGCTGAACACTTTGTTCGTCGGCGATCATCACGTGACCCCGACCAACTACCTACAAAACAATGTCATTTTAGGCCGGATGCTCGCGGAATGGGGGGACCAGCCCTTTGGTGCTCTATATCTGCTGCCATTGTGGCATCCGGTTTTACTGGCGGAACAAATCGGCACCTTGGCCAGTCTCGCCAGTGGGCCTTTCGTTATGCAATGTGGACTGGGGGATAAAAGGCAGTGTCGAGCGTTTGGGATTGATCCTGCCCAGCGGGTGGGACGGTTTACTGCGAGCTTGAGCATCTTACGAGCACTTTGGGCGGGAGAGGTCGTCAGTGAGTCTGATTATTGGGGGCTCCACCAAGCGCGCATTGCGCCGGTGCCGGAGCAGAGCGTGGATGTTTGGGTAGGTGCTGTGGTTGAGCCTGCCATCGAGCGGACCGCACGGTTGGGTGATGGTTGGCTCGCGGCGCCGTCTTTGACCTATGAACAGGCCGATGAAGGACTGAAACGTTACCAGCACCATTGCGCTCAGCTTAACCGCACACCGGGAGCAATGGCGATTCGGCGAGATTTTTTGCTGGGGTCGACGTCCCAAGACGCTAAGGCGATTGCGAGACCCTATCTTGAGTCGGGCTATCGTGGAATACCCACCGAGTCACTTCTAATCGGCTCGGTTGCCGAAGTCGTGGATCAGATTGGGCAGCTCGAGGGACTGGGCTATTCTGAGGTGATTGTTCGCAACATCAGTCAGGATCAAGCCGAGTGCCTTCATTCAATTCAGCTGTTGAGAGAAGTCAAAGAGCAGCTAGGCGGCAGCTTGCGATGATGCCGCTCTAGCAGTGAGCGAAAAGTTCCGACGGATTTGCGCGCCAGAATTTTTTAACGACTCAGTTGCCCTGCTATGGTTTTCCAGCAAGGTTGGTCTGCTGAATCAATTCTAGGCATTGAGCTGGTCCTTAGAACCCTACGTTTTTTTAAGTCAATGGCCAATATTGCTTTGAAGCGCTGTGATCAGGACTGCCAATGAGCCTCTGCGCGGGAATGCACTAATTTGTTAGGCATTGAAGAACTTCGGCCTGTAACGTTTTGCCTCGCTCGTTCACAAAATCCAGAACGTGCAAGGATGTAGGCACAAAAGCAAAACCAATCTTAAGGCCGGGATGCCACTGAAAAATTGATCCCCCGAGCCCCATCCATCCATAAAAACCTTCTCGGCCAGTATTCAAGCCTCGATCAATTGCGGTCCTGGGTGGGGGCTTATGGCTAAAATGAGCGACGCCACCCTGAGTAAATGTTGTATTCATACCCATTTCCCGCTGGACAGGCTCATCATGCATGGATTGCCAAGCCTGTGGGTTGATCACTTGATGCCCGGCGGTGGTGCCGCCCATGGCCATGGCAGAACCGAGTTTAGCAAGGCCCCGAGCGGAGCAGTGGGCATTCGCCGAGGGCGTCTCTCCCATTGCAATGACAGGTTCATTGAAAGCCTCGATTCTTTGCATCCCCTCAAAGGGCACAGGTCTTTTGAGGTTCATCGTTCGACGGTTTCTAAGTACAAAGCCTGCGAGTCGTGCTGATAACTGCAGGACGTTGTGGTGGGTTTGGCGTCGGCTTTTGAAGGGATGCGCGCTCATCTGTAAATGCTGTTTGAACCCGACTGGTTTGAGGACGGCGATGCGCGAGAGCGCATCTGAGGGTACACCGACCATGATATCAGCGCTCAGTGGCGCTTGGATGTTCTGTTCTAAGAACGCACCGATCGTTCGCTTTTGTGGGTCGATACGTCTGAAGATTTCGTTGACAATCCAGCCTCGGGTGAGCGCGTGGTACTCGCGCCGGTCGCCGTCATTTTCAGAGCGGTAATATAACGGATGAGATTCGATGATCTGGCCGATCTTGTTCTGATGCAGGCTCTCTCGATGGAGATCAAGCGGATTTAAAGTTTGATTGAATGCCGCGAGACCGCCCTCATGGCGCATGATATCTGCGACGGTTAAGTGAGCTTTACCGGATCCGCCAAATTCTGGCCAGTATTCAGTGACTCGAGTATCGTAATCGAGCAGGCCCTCTGAGATCAGCCAGGCCATTGCGATGGATTCTAGACTTTTACCGCTGCTAAAGATGTTGATCAATGAATCGCCATCAAAGTGGGCGTCGCCCGATGCTGAACCCCAGAGATCAACAACGCATTCGTCGTTGACGTACACACAAAGTTGCGCGTTGTCCTCAAAATAGTGTTTTAAATTGTCTTCAAACAGAGCTTTAACGGACTCGAAACCGGGTTGAGCGGTGCCACTGATTATAACTTTCTTCATAAGCGGTTACTGAGGATCATGAATTTGGGTTGCAGTGTGCCGGAGTTGGCCGATAAATGCGAAACCCATTGTTCTGAGCGTTCGCTTTATGTTAACCGGTGAGTCTTCGGCGGCAGAGGGTGGCAGGCCAGCGCCACATAAGCACAGGTTAAGAAAAGCGTAGGGTGAGAATAGCGTAGAGCAGGCAAAACGTTGATCTAAATAGTGGCTGGCAAGTGATCATCCGACGAAATCAGTTTCTAGAACAATCTGAGGTTCCCTGAAGACCAGCCCCTCACCCATGGAACCTGTTGATCCCATGGTCAAAACAGGATTCTGCGGCGACCCGGTTGGGTTATCCCTCCAGATCAATAGTCGTGGTCATAGATTTTGAAGCGGTTCTCAGTGACATGATCGGCTGTCAGTCTGGACTCGCAATAGTTTTAGCCAGTGCCAGGATAGCCGTTGATGCATCCCTAGACAGGCTCTGCTCAGCAGAGTTTGATATCAACGACATGTCATCGACGCCTAAAACGGCGTGTTTTTAATGTTCCCAAAGCGTGGGCTAATCGCTTTGTTGGAATCGAGACAATGTCTCTACCCCTGATCAGCTTAGGGCTTCCCTTTAACGAAAAGGGCTGAACAACCGGTGCCGGCTAATGTTTCATCGACTTGTTGCTGACCCTCATCGCCAAGTTTACTGTACTCGATCCGTAACCACTGTAAGCATTTGGCTTGATAGGGGAAAGGTGGCTGTACCCACGGAAGGCCTTCAACTTCAGTGACCACTTCACCGTGTCCCTGATCGATCGCCCGGGCATTGGCAAGCATCACGGGAACATAGGTGCGCCCGAGTTCTGTCAATAATGCCTTAAGAGAATCTGGGAATTGATCGGGTGCATCAAAATCCCCCGGCCCGGGCTCGATGCCTGAGAGGTCTTCAACCTTACTGACCCAAGCATGGACCCGGGGAAAATTTTGGGCTGCAATACTTGCCGGTGTGGGATCAAACTGTGTCAGTTGGGTCAGTTGCCCAAAGCAAGCGAAATCTGCGGACCCAGGCCGTCTCCCCATTAAAAATGGTGTCTGCTTGAGGTGCTCGTTGAGCAGCGTCAAGAATCGTTGGTAGCTACTTTCGATCACAGGCGCAGTCGTCTCATTGGAACCGACGACATACAGTCTCGATATCTGTCTTTCGGAGAAAATCGTTTTCATTTCTGCCATGAGCGCGTCACTTTGACTGACATCGGCATAGTGCGGAAGGACAGAGCCTGCCATCTCGATATCGTCATGGTAATGCCAGCGGTAATGAAACATGGCTTTGGTCAACCATTCGTCGCCGTAATCCTCAAGGAGGTAATTGATAAAAGCGGCTGCGGGATTTTCTGGGATCGCGGCTCGGCCCGGGTATTCGGATTCGAGTCGCCGAATGATGGGAGTGCTGTCCACCTCAGCGATTAAAGCGCCTTGATCATCTTTGAAGTACACCACCGGGATCAGTCCCACTTTAGGCTCTGGCAACTCTGAGCTCGCAGCCTGAAGATAACGATAGGGAATTCTTCGGTAGCGGAGCAATGCGAGTATTTTTCGGGTGTAAGGCGATCCAGGAGACCCTCGAACGGGTAGCAGTGATTGATTCATCGTTGGTCGCTCCTATAGGTGGAAGTGATAGGCTTCAGAAAATCGGTTGTCGCAGCTGGATGGCTGATAATTTCTGAGTAGATCGAACGTTGCGCTTTTTATCCGGATCTACAAACGGCCAACGGTCCGATCAGCAATCTAAAACCGGGAGACTGACTGGGTTTCAATTCAATCGCGAGACATTTAAAACCCGATGTTTCGCCGATTACGATGAAGCTTTTCACACGATACAGAAGAGACACGCAAAAGAGTAGGCCGTCATCGCCAGGCCGTGGTTCGGATGGTTATATGATCTCAACACAACTGGGGGGAGAACGAATCGTTCAAAAAGTCTGATCCCTACCTGGGAAAAGGTAGGCGGAAGGGGAATTCTCGCATAACGCTGTGAACGCTGCCTGTGGGCGCCAGTGTCCCTGCTCCTATGACTAGAGCATATGCCGGATAACTTTACCTTCGACCATAAAAATCACCTCTTCGGCAATATTTGTGCACAAATCTCCGATGCGTTCGAGATTCGATGAGATTGTTGCCAATGACATGGCCTGACTGAAAAGTCCAGGAGTCTCTTCAACGCCAGCCCGTAGTGCTTGATAGTTTTTGGCATTGAGGTCGTCTAACAAATCATCAATTTGAACAACCCGTCGTGCGAGGTCTGGGTCCTGGTTTACTAGGGCTTCAAGGCTGAGGGCAACCATGTCTTGTACGGTGTCCGTCATGGCGTCCAGAGGTAATTCGAAGGTATGGCTCTCTTCCTTCATCAACGATGTGACGCGCTTGGCAATGTTGACGGCCTGGTCTCCCATACGCTCCAGATCATTGTTGACCTTCATAACGACCACGATGAAGCGTAGATCAATGGCTACCGGCTGATGTAGCGCTAAAATCTTGAGGCAGTTCTCTTCTATTTCGACCTCGAGCTCGTTGATGTGGAGTTCAAGGGTATTGACCTCCTCGGCCAGTGAAAGCGCTTGGGTATTAAATAGTTCGATGGATTTTAGCGTGCTTTCTCGGACCAGAGATCCCAGTCGGAGGATGTCTTTGCGGAGATTATCTAGATCACGCTGTAAATGAATGCTCATAAAAGCTCCTTAACCAAATCTTCCGGTAACGTATTCTTCTGTGCGCGGCTCTCTTGGGCGTGTAAATACCTGATCGGTCTCTCCGTATTCAATCAGAACGCCATTTTCGAGGAACGCTGTATAGTCTGAGACCCGCGCCGCCTGCTGCATGTTGTGGGTCACAATGACGATGGTAAATTTCTTTTTCAGTTCAAAGAGTAGGTCTTCGATTCGAGCGGTTGAAACCGGATCAAGGGCTGAGCAAGGCTCGTCCATGAGAATGATTTCTGGTTCCATCGCGAGCGCCCTCGCAATGCACAGTCTCTGCTGTTGTCCACCAGAGAGATTGAGTGCCGAGTCGTCAAGGCGGTCTGACACCTCGTCCCACAGGGCAGCTTGCTTTAATGCAGTCTCGACACGCGCTCTCGGGTCCCCCGGCAGGTGATTGATGCTGGGACCCCAAGCAACATTTCTGAAAATCGACTTTGGGAATGGGTTCGCTTTCTGAAAGACCATCCCGATACGAAGCCTTGCTTCGACGGGGTCAACTTCCTCAGCGTAAAGATCAGACCCTCGATAGAGAATCTGGCCTCGATGGGATACACCATCGATGAAATCATTCATTCTGTTGAGCGACCTCAGTAGAGTGCTTTTACCACACCCGGAGGGACCGATAATCGCGGTGATTTTCTTTTCTAATATGGGCAGGGACACTTTTTTCACCGCATCGTCGCTACCATAGGCAATGGATAAATCGACTGCGTTTAAGATAGGCATGGCTTCATTCATGATTTTGACCCCCGATATCGGATATAAACTGCGAGTGCATTCATGACCAGCAAGACGCCAAGCAATACAATAATGCCCCCAGCGGCAAGTTCATGGAACGTTTCTTGAGGTCGAGCGGTCCAATTGAAAATCTGGATGGGGAGTGCTGTGAACTCGTCCATCGGGCTCTCAGGTAGAAACGCGACATAAGTTAATGCGCCGATCATGATGAGGGGCGCGGTCTCCCCGATCGCTCGTGATAGAGCGAGAATAATCCCGGTTAAGATCCCGGGCATAGCAGCGGGTAGAACATGTGCGCTGACGACTTGCCAACGGGTCGCGCCCAGGGCAAAAGCAGCCTGTCGAAGAGAATTTGGAATCGCTCGAATGGCTTCTTTTGCAGCAATGATGATAACCGGCAAGATCAGAAGCGACATCGTCATCGCGCCAGCTATGACGCTGCGGTTAAGCCCCATGAAGCGCACAAACAGCGCAAGACCTAAAATCCCAAAGACAATGGAGGGAACCCCTGCAAGGTTAGCAATGTTGACCTCTATAAACTGTGTCCATCGATTTTTTGGCGCATACTCTTCTAGGTAAATCGCTGCGAGTACGCCCGTCGGTATGGCCAGCAGTGCCGTTAAAGAGACGAGCCACAAGGTCCCGACAAAGGCGGACAGAATCCCTGCTTTTTCAGGGAATCTAGATGGATAACTGGTCATAAACTGCCAATCTACCCAGCGATACCCGTCGCTGATAATTTGGTATAGCAATATACCCAAGATCATAACTGCAGAGGCTGTCACTGCAATACAAAAGTATTTAAAGAAGGTTGCTTTCGCTTGGCGCTGACGCAAACGATGGCTGGTTGTAAGGTCTTTAACGGGTTGCATTTTAATCTCTACTCGTAGACTTCTCTAAAACGTTTCATGATCCAGGTGCCAAAAATATTGAGGATCAGAGTGGCTGCGAACAGCAGTGTTGCGACAGCGAACAGGGTCTGATAGGTCAAGCTTCCAGCGGGAGTATCGCCCAGACTGACCTGAACAATGTAAGCCGTCATTGTCTGTATGGATTCAAGTGGGTTGAGCGTAAGGTTCGGGGTTGCGCCGGCCGCAAGCGTCACCGCCATGGTCTCACCAATGGCTCTAGAGACGGCGAGCACAAAGGCTGCAAAGATTCCAGAAAGTCCAGCCGGCACCACAACCCGAGTTGTCACCTCAAATGACGTCGCGCCCAGAGAGTAGGCACCGTGCCGAAGGGCCTGGGGCACGGCCCGCAGCGCGTCATCACAGAGAGACGCGACCATTGGCAGAACCATAATGCCCACCACAATCGCAGCGCTCGCAGCGTTGAAAACTTGAGTGTCTGGGATGAAGGTGCGAATCAAAGGGGTTACAAAGGTCAGAGCAAAAAAACCGTACACCACCGTTGGAATGCCTGCCAAAACCTCAAGGGTTGGCTTGATGATTGATCTGGTTCGAGCACTGGCGTATTCGCTTAAGAAAACTGCGCAGGCGACTCCGATAGGTAATGCCAGCACCGCGACCCCAATAACGATCAGGGCCGTGCCAGCAACCAAAGGTAAAATGCCGTAGCTCTTGGGTTCAAGTAACGGCGTCCAGCGGGTTCCAAAGAGAAACTCAGTCACCGAGACAGACTCAAAAAAAATGAGGGTCTCTCGAATCAAGATGAAAATCACAACGGCGGTTGTAATGACCGATAGAAACGCGCAAAGGAAAAAAGCGCGTTCCAGTATCGATTCGCCCCAACGGACGGACTTCCTGGAGAGCGCACTCACGCGACTACCCTCAGCCTCAAGCTTGTTTTTCTGAGCAGGCCCTCAGGCGCTTCGCGAGGGTAGGTGTGAGCGCGTTCTTGGCCCATTAATTTTTTTCCGTTAGGTGGGGCAATGGGGCATCGCCATGATAGCTCGAGCCGCTGTCACGATTCTCAACCCGTTGCTTTGCTGCCTCGTAGGTCACATCCGGAAGAGCGATGTAACCGACTTCTTGGGCCAGAATTCCTGCATTGTCGAGATAGAAGCTGATGAAGCTTGAGACTTGAGGCTGGTCAAGGGCTGTCGCGTTGGCGTAAATATAAATCGGTCTTGATAGGGGACTGTAACTCCCATCATTAATGGTCTTTTGGGTGGGTGCAATGGGCCCCTTGCCGCCATCAATGGGTACGATTTTGAGTTTCTCGGCATTTTCAGAGTAGTAAGCGTAGCCAAAATAGCCCAACGCATAGGTGTCGCCCGAGATGCCCTGAACAAGGACGTTGTCGTCTTCGCTGGCGGTGAAATCGGCTCGTGACGCCTGCTCTTTGCCATTAATGGTGCCGGTAAAGTAGTCAAAAGTGCCGGAATCAGTGCCAGGACCGTAAAGTCGTATGGGCTCATCTGGCCAGCCGCTGCGCACATCCGCCCAAGTTGTTACTGGGGAATCGGGTTTCCAAATCAGGTTCAGTTCGGCGACCGTTAGGAAGTCGACCCAGCTATTTTCTGGGTTAACAACCACTGAAAGACCATCAAACGCGACAGGTATTTCGATGTACTTGATCCCAGAAGTACTCGCTCGTTGGTTTTCGCTGGCTTTGATAGGTCGTGACGCAGCATTGATATCTATTTCTTGATTTAAGAATTTTTTAAATCCGCCTCCAGTTCCAGATACACCAACGGTTACTCGGACTCTGGGTTGAACCGCCAGATACTCCTCGGCAACGGCCTCGCTGATCGGAAATACCGTGCTGGAGCCATCCATTCGCACAGCCCCGGATAACTGCGAACCATCGGCAGCGGCCGGGGTATCGCCATCGTTGCTACAGCTGACGATCAGGCAAAGTACCGTGAATACAAGCATTGATTTCATAAGTTACGATCTCCTAGATTTTGATTCGGCCATTAGGCCATCTAAAAACTAATTTGGGATTAAGGCAGCGTTAAGATTTGTTAATTTAATCCAGCGCTCGAACGCGTTGATTGTTCAACGGTTTTTAGGTAAATAGAGGGGACGCTGCTGCAGCCCGGTTGCCAAAACCTCTATCACCTTGATCCCGTTACTTTTCAAAATTATTATTACTTATCAGTAATTTATAGTTGTATCTGGGATAATTACTTAAATTTATATTCAATGCCTAGAGAAGTGACTTTTTCGTTACCATCTTTATCGATCGAGGAATGATAGAGATAGGCTTTTGCGTTTTTGGCTAATTTGCGTTCGATACCGAAGTTATGAAAACTGGCGTCGCTTTTTATAATGTCCGATCGGCCGGTTTGAGCGACTAACTTGTATTGGTCGAAGGCGTAACTCAGGCCCAGACTGTACCCGTCCTCGCGTTGTGCATCGATCTGATTGAGACGTTTGGACTGCTGGAGGATGGCGTTCATCTGCCAAGGCCCCGTCTTATACACCGCTGAAAATCGCTGTGTGTCGTAAACCTTCGTCTTGGCAATGGCCTTGTCGTTTTTACGCATCTTCTGATCAGTCGCGAAGCCCAGATAGAGTCCGTTATTACTCCAAGTGACGGAAGCAGAGCTGGAGGCATCAAAATTCTGATCAGAAGGCACGAAAGCGAGTTGTACCTGAAACCGATTGAATTTTGGTGAGTGGTAGAAGAAGGACTCTTTTGCCCGCACATCCGCGTTTAAGATGTTTTTGATATCCCCGGCTTGATCATTGAATAAGTCGGCTTTCCCCTGTGAGCGTTTCATTGGTGTGTCATGGGTTCCGAAGAAGAACTTCCCGAAATTGCCTGAGACGCCAATGAATGTGTTGCGCATCGAGAAGAGGTCTTCGGCACGAAGTCCGCCGCTGACGAGATCCACTTCTTGCTCGATCTGGTAAATAATTTTGAGTGACTCTGTGAGGGGTAGATCGCCTTTGAGGCCGATGCGAGAAACATGACTTTTGAAATCGTCATCCGCTGGATCACGCGCCTCATAGGCAATATTGACCTCACCATACACCTTGGTCTTTACCTCGACGGCATGAGTCTCAAAACTACCAAAGCTGATACAGATCAAGCACAAGAACAGGGTCAGTCGATTCACAGGCAACTCCTTCAAATTCATGGTGGGCAAGTTAGAGGAGCTTCGTAAAGATTGATTAAGGGCTATGTTAAGATTCTGTGAAATTTTTAAGATCCGATTAAAATTTTTTATCAATGCTTCACGAGAAACGGTGTCTTGGCGGATGAATCAGCCATTGGGTCATTTGGGCCAACGTCAGAAAATCGTTGGCTCTCGGGTGAGCCTCATGTGAGGTCGCCTAGCACGACTTCACCCCTTTATTTTGATTCGAAACCTTTCTTCCAGGGTTGCAACGCGTTGGGGTCACGATTGATCGCCTAAAACGATGCGATTAAGGGGTTGTTCCCCTGAGCATCGGTTAGAACATTCCTTGGGCGCTGCGCTGATTTCGGTGATGGGTTCTTGTAGATAGGCTCAACGATGACTGAGTGACTGAATCACAGAGCGAATGGCTGCCTCGGTGAACAAACAATTAAGCCCATCAGCAAACAGGCAAACAGGCAAACAGGCAAACAGGTAAACAGGTAAACAGGTAAACAGGTAAACAGGTAAGCAGGTAAATCGTTTAAATTGTTAAATAGATGAACCGAGCGTCAGAGCTTGAATCATCGTTTTTAATCAAGGCAGGGAGTGACGTGAACAGTAAATTCATAAGCGGTGGGCTGATCATTCTTGCTGTCACTCTTCTCCTAGGACTCTTTGTCTTTAATACGGAGTCAGGCGGAACGATGATGATGAAAGCTTTCGTAGTCATCAATAAACCTTCTGGCTCCTTCGAGCCCAGTACTGCGGCCTTAGCCCCTGATTACGCGCGACGGGTCAATTGGGCAGCGCACCCAGAGCTAGAAGATCCAGCGGATCAAATTCCCCAGGGCATTGGGACGGATGCGTCGTTACTGCGCCCACGGTTAGGCGCCGATCAGCCGGAGCAGGCAGTCAATGTATTTTTTGTACATCCAACGGGGCTCATGAATCAGGCCACTTGGACGTCCCCGATGAATGAAAGCTCTGCAACAGAAGAGAACACGCATTTTATGATGGCGAATCAGGCGAGCGTATTTAATGGCTGTTGTGATATCTATGCGCCGAGGTATCGCGAGGCTAATATTTTTACCTACTTTATTGAGTCTGATGCTGAGCGGGAGGCGTTACTCGATTTTGCCTACCAAGATGTCAGGCGTGCATTTGAGCACTTCCTGATCAAAGAGAATCAAGGCAAACCCTTCATTCTGGCTGGGCATAGTCAAGGTAGCCATCATTTACAGCGATTGATTGAAGAGGTTGTTGATCCGAGCGATTTGCATCGCAGCATGGTTGCCGCTTACCTGCCTGGTACAACGATCAGGCCCATTGCCCGAGCTTGGTTTGAGGGTTTACGCCATGTCCGTGCTTGTGAGTCAGCGACCGACACGGGCTGTGTTTTGAGCTGGGACACGATGCCCGACGGAGGGGCGCTGATGCCAAGAGACGGTTCGCATCTGTGTACCAATCCATTGTCTTGGAAGGTCGATGAGGTGCGGGCGGATGCAGCATTGAATCTTGGCGCGCTCGAACCCGTTGGGGTCTTCAACGCAAATATTGGGAGCAGTGATGACACCCCCACTGGACAAGTCTATCGTCCCCTGACCTCGCCAATAAAAGGGTTAACCTGGGCGAAATGCGAGCAAGGGACGCTGATCGCAGCAGCGGAACTGCCCAAACAATTTCCCCGAGAAGCTTTAGGGACCTATCATCAACTCGACTACGCGCTGTTTTATATGAACATCTATGAGAATGCCGTGCTGCGAGCCAATCAATATGTCTCCGATCGGGGCCGATGAATCGCTGATACTTCGCTGGACCCGTGCTGCAACCTAGCCTGTTGGCGCGTTCATGTAGTCTTTGTAATAAGTGATTTCGCCGTTTTTCACCCGGTAGAGTCCGCACCCATCGACCCGACCCTGGGGTGTGACCGCCACCCATTGTGCCCAGGCGGTTTCGCCGCCACCCTCAATTTCTGAAACCTCAAAATGGGTTTGTTGCGTCTGCATTTCCTGATTCATTTTCATCATAAAGGCGCCGATGGCTTCTTTGCCTTTAAAGGTCCCAAAAAAGGGATCCACTAAAACGGCTTCCTCAGCAAAAAGGTCTGTTAGGGCACTGTAGATTCGGTTGTCTTGAATGCGCCAAAATTCTTCGATGGTTTCTTTTGCTGTCTTTGCCATGGTTCTGCCTTGTTGGTGAATTACCGTAAAGGGTAGCGCCTTTGATCGGGTTTGTGCGGAATTTGGGCTAAAAAAAGAACGGGAGGGGTCTGTCTTAACTCGACGTCCGTCCTTAGGCCGTAAAGCATCAACTAGGCGCTTCCTAAAGGTTTAACGTGATAGTCATGGGGCAAGAGGCTTTGTCCCAGGGGATCTGCAGGATATCCCTGGGTACCTCAATGTGCCATGAGCCCATTGGGCAATGAAACCATCGAATTGCCATCTAGGGTGAGGCTCGGCGATTGGGTTTTGGCCTTGAATGACTTGATCCTACCGCCAGAAACAACACACGACAAAGGTAACCTCGGGTGAGAGTTTCAGCAGGTCGGCAATTAAGATAGATTGTTCTTGTGGATCAAAGGAGGCAGTAAAGATGACAGAGCCGCTTTGGGCGCTAGCTGCGGGTTGCGTACCTGATGCGAAGCCTTGGGATATTCCTCGTATTGCCTTTGAGGCAGGTTTTTTATCTTCGGGTATGTGGGTGGATCCAAAAACAACTTGGGGTCCTGATGCGCTAATCAAGACTCGTCGAGCATTGCGTGATACCGGTATTAGCCTCGTCGATGTCGAGGTAGGGTGGCTCGAGCCAGGCGATGGTGCGGAAGATACCCATAAATTGCTGGTCGATGTTGCCTTGGAATTGGGCGCCCGTAACCTTCTGATGGTATCTCGGCACACCGACCTTGAGGCATCGATCAGCCAGTTTCGAGCAATCTGCGATCGAGCGGAGGAGGGGCTTCGAGTCTGCTTAGAATTTGGTGAATTTACCAGTATCAAGTCACTCGGCCATGCCAAAGAATTTGTCTCCAAAGTTGATCATCCAAATGCGGGTATCTTGATCGACTTGATGCATCTCAATCGGTCTGGGGAGGCCCTCCCTGATCTTGACGACCTGCGCTTTCCTTATGTTCAGTCCTGCGATTTTTATCAGTCATCTGCGAGCATGTCGGGTCGTGACTACATTATGGCGGCGGTGGATGATCGATGTTGTTTGGGTGAGGGCGAGGGAAGGCTTGGGGACCTGGTTGGTGTTGCCCGCTCAGGGAAGGATGTGAGCTTAGAAATTCGGTCCAAGCGACTCCGGGAACACTTTCCTGACCCCTGGGCGCGTGGCGTCGAAATTTTTCAAAAGTGCCAGCGTTATGTCTAAATAAAAGGATCACCGTCTTGAAAGGCTGAGCTTGGATCTCTTGTTGCGTCGACGATCAGCGAGTTTCTAAGAAACGATCGCGGCAACGGCAAAAAATTGCAGCGAGAAAGCGCCCGAAATAACAATAGGATCCAAAAAGGCGCATCAGCCAAGCTGTTGATGAGAGTGCTTTGTCGAATCAAACGTTACATGGATTTGGGCAACCGGAGCGTGATCACTAGCCCGACGACGCCGAGCAGGGCAGCGAGCGCGAAGACGAAAGTGAAATCGCCGTTGAGGTCTGCTAAATATCCGCCGATCGGCGGCGAGAGAACTTGAGCGACGCCAAACGCTAGGGTCGCTGCGGAAAACGATGGGCCGTAGTCCTCCGTGGTGGTGTTTTCGACAACATAAAGCGTCATCAGTGTTGGAATTGCGCTGAATAAAAATCCAAGGCCAATACAGGCGATGAGCGTGGGTAACTGAAATCCTGTGATGACGATCGTGACAAACACCGGCCATAGCCCAAAGGCTAACGCGACGGCTAATCGAGTGCTGAAGCGATTGGCGAGGGCGGCAAACGTTGGGCCGCCGAAAATCATGGCAAAACCCATCAGGCTAAAGGCTACGGCTGCATCTTGGCTTGTCCAGCCGCTGTCGTCTTCAAGCCGTGTGGTTAGAAACCCTAAAATCAACAAATACATAAATCCGAAGGTTGAGTAGGCCAAAATCATAGGTGCCCAACCTCGCATGCGCCTGAGCGCCTCAAAGCCGCCAAATCCCGATTTACCCCCGGGCTGAGTCTGAGCATGGCGAACGAAGGCGAGGGTTAATACCAATAGCAGAAGTCCGACCAAAAACTGGATGAGATAAACTGTCGACCAGGCCGCATCGCCCTGACTCGACCGCAAAGAGCCGCTCAAGAGACTGACAAACATAATCCCCAAGCCGATTCCCGATCCCATTAGGCCTACGGCAAGGTGCCGTCTGTTAGCAGGCAAAGCATCAGCGGCGATGACAGGTGCGGGTATCCAGAGACAAGCGCCGCCAATTCCCGCGATCAGAAGGCCCCAGGCGAGGGCAAGAGGCGTATCGGCGAGTCCAGCGATCAGTAAGCCGCCGGTCGCGCATAAAAGGCCGAAACGCATGACGCTGATGAGCCGATAACGCGCGGTTGCCCAAGCGACAAAAAGGGTCCCCACCAGATAGGCGCCCATGTTGGCTGAGCCCACCAATCCCGCCAGGGTGTTTGATATCGACAGATCATCTCTTATCGCAGGTAGTAACACCCCATAGCTAAAGCGGCCAAAGGCCTGACCCACTGCCGCGGCCAAGGCGACCAGCGCCACGGTGATCCAGCCGTTGATCCGTCGAACGGGTGTTTTTGGGGATGGTGACGAGGTTTGCATGTCAGGCCGCTGAGTTACGACCTGCCATCCTACCCCAAAGCCCGGTGCCGGTGCGATGAGTCTTGCTTATAAAGATCGTCGGCTGAACTGAATCAAGTGGTCGCGACGATGGATGCCCGAGGGCAGTCGGTCGCAAATAAAAAGCAGCATCAATAGGTTAAGCGCGAATCGAGGGTCTGCTGTCAGGGCTAGCAAGTCGAAGGGTGATCGAAGGGCCTGGGTCATGGTCTCACGTCCAGGTTTGCTGAACACGCTTGATGAAATGGAGGGTCAAAGGTGGTCGTTTTTGATGAATTTGAGACCGATCAATAGAGTCATCGATTTGTCGGTCGGGCTGCGCCGCGTTAATCTCATATCAAATGACTGGTTTTGAGGAAATCCTCAAAGCGGAGAGCTGGGATGAAAAAAGCCGGGATTATCATTGTTATTGCACTGCTGGCATTGGTGAGCTATCGGGTCCTTACGACGGGGGATACTAACGCACGTGTCTCAGAGGATATCCGGTTGAACCCAACCGGTGAACGGGCCCAGCGGACGATGATTGTGACGCTCGCTGATGGCCGGCAGTATCCGGTCAACTTCTTGCGAAAAAAACAGCGGGTGTTTATGGGGATCGATGGTTTTTGGTGGCGAGAGTTTACAGGGGAAGGCCAGCCGATATCACTGTATCTCCAAGGAGAATCGCTTCAGGGTCACGCTCGGGTCATTCTTGATGATCCAGATTACACCCTGAGGGTGTTTGCAGAATTACGTCCTAAATGGCCGGCCTGGTTGCCGGCCTGGATCAACGGTAAATTGGTTGAAATCAAGTTAGCTGCTGAAAAGGACTAGTCCCTGGGCTGTAATCCGTTCAGGTTTTTAGACTCGGGCATGATCTTGGTGCGAGCGGTACTGTTTCTCGTCGATTGCATTGAACGAAAGACTCCGGCTTAGTGATAGCATGGCCTAATTTTTAAACCCTGAAAATTTATGAGGACGCTCTGTGAGTCAACCAACCGAAATCCCCCGGATACGATCGACTATTTTGGGTCTTCATCATGTGGAACTCGTGGTCGCTGATATTGAGCGGTCGCGGCGCTTCTATGGTCCAACGGAAGTTGAGATGTCGATGGTCAGCGCTGAGGCCGTCGGTTCAGTCGGTGAAGACCGCTTGCTGCTTAAAGCACCGAACGGCTGCTTAGCTTTACGGCAGAGTAAGGGTGCTACCAATACAGTGCCGCTGCCCGTGGTGGGTCCTGGGGTGACTCATGCGTGCTTTCAGGCCCCTGCAGAAGTGTCGCTTTATCAACAACTCGTAGCCGAGGGTGCGGTGCCGGTCAGCATCGGGGCGCCGCCCATCGATCTCAACGGTCAGGGTGTTTGCTATGCCTATGCGCGGGATCCTGACGGGGCGATGTTTGAGGTAGAAGAGCTTGAAGCGCCAAAGTTTAAAGGACCGATTTCTTTAGCTCACATTGCTTTAGTGAGCCCGGATATTGACCGAGCCGTTGCCTTTTACAGCCAGCTTTTGGGTGTTGGGCCCTACGGCCGTGCCAATAAAGTAATGGGCCCGCGGTTTGATGAAGTGACTGGGTTGAGCGCAGTTCGGATTAGAGCGGCTTGGTTCAACACGGGCAACATGGTGCTCGAATTTTGGGAATTTATAAACCCAGAAACCCCAAAGACTGCAGTCCAGCGCAGCTCTGAAGTGGCCGGCTATCATCAATTTGCGCTTGAGGTATCGGATCTTGCTGGTGAGATTGAGCGCTTGTCTGATCTTGGATTGTTGCTCAATACTGAAATCCAATTCGGTACCGAACTGAATAAGATCGATCTACAAGATCCTGATGGTAACCGCTTCAGTTTGGTGGAGACAGATCCTAAGTCAGCGATCAGAGTACAAAACTTTGAGTCGATGCCTTGGCTGCCGGCGCCGGCTTGGCCAGGGGATGCAGCGCTTAAACCTTAAGAAATTCGAGCAGTAATGCGTTGACCTGATCGGGTCTCTCGAGCATGGGGGTATGTCCCACGCCTTCAAGGCGGCGGATCGAGAGATCAGTGGCATAAGCGGGCAGGTCATCAATGAAAGAAGGTACGAAGGTGTCGTCCGCTTCCCCCCAAATCAGCATTGCAGGCACAGAAGTTTTAGCGCTTTTTGAGGGCCAGTAGCTGTCGGGGCGAATGGCCTCTGCCTGAGGGATGTTTGCCCGGTACCAGTTGATCCCGCCATCGATCGCACCTGGCTGGGCGAGTCCTTGACGAAAAATTTCATCGTCTTCATCGGTATAATGCTTGAACTGGCGGAATTTGGCGTACGCCTGTTGCCACAGGTTTCGGGCGCCGTCTGCGATCATCCATTGATGGGTTTTCCCCGCCCGCATGGACCACATGTAGCGAGAACGCTGACGCTGCTCTGAATCAGTCGCTAGCAGGTGCAGGAGCTGGTTCGCCGGTGGCGCGTTGATACTAACGACTTGATGGAGTCGGTCGGGGTGGGCTTGAGCAAATGCCCAGGATAGCGCGCCGCCCCAGTCGTGACCGACTAGACGGAACCGTTCATGCCCTGCGAGATGTGACGCGAGTCCATTAATCTGCGCGACGAGATTCGGTAATTGATAAGGGCCAAGGTCTTGAGGCTTGTCCGACAGATTAATGCCCGGCCCGTCCAGAGCGACAACGTGAAAGCGGTCTAACAGAGCGGTCATCTGATGATGAAACGAGTACCAAAATGAAGGAAAGCCGTGATAGAAAATAACCAGTGGGCCTTGGCCGGCTTCCACATAATGCAGGTTGACACCCTCGTGGGTGAACACATTCGATTTAAACTTACTCACTTTTTTTGTTGAGCGATGAGCTCGTCGCGTAACCGCTCAGGGTCCAACGCTTTGGCTCGATCCCGCTCGACGACCTCGGGCGGAACATACCAGTGCAACCGATCTCCTTGATAGGCAGCCCAGACGGATTCTGCGACAGCGCTCGCTGAAACGGTTCGGCCCGCATCGGTGCGGTCTCGATTGAGCGCAGGAAGATTGCGGATTGGACGATGCTCCCCCCGTACGAAACGCTCTCCATTTTGCCAAAGGGGCGTATCGATGATGCCGGGTGACACATCGGCTGCTCGGGCACCAAATCGAGCCAGCTCTACACTCATGGCCTCGGTCAGGCCTTTTACAGCGACTTTGGTCGCGCCATAGGCAGCCATGCCGGGTGTTCCGAAGCTTGCCGCTGAGGAAGATGTTGTAAAACACAAGGCATTCGGGGTTCGCTTGAGGAGCTCGATGCCAGCATGGATGCCGTTGAGCACCCCAATGAGGTTGACATTGACCGTCGCTATCACCTTTTCGAAGGGGACCTCATCTAAAAAGCCGAAAACGGCAATTCCTGCGTTATTAAAGAGAATATCGAGGCGATGGTCGGTGAGCGCTGAAAAATCTGCCATCACGGCGTCAAATGCGGTTTTGTCCGTGACATCGAGTTCAGCGGTGAAACAGTCGTGGTCGAGTTCATCGGCAAGCTTTGATAATCCTTGGGCATCAACATCGGTTGCGCCAACGAACCAGCCCCGGGCATGAAACTGTAGTGCCGTGGCTTTGCCGATACCGCTAGCAGCACCGGTGATAAAGATGGATTGTCGTGTCATCGAGATGGGCCTCTGTGATGAAAATCGGTCATGATACCCCGATACCGGAGGGCACGCTTTGAGTGAACCAGCTATTTCACCAAAATTGCTTCCATTGAGGACCACAAGGTAGTGTTGGTTGGTAAACATGTGTCGCTGCTGATGCGGTTGGCCAGTGCTCTAGATCTTGATAGTGTCAGATGGGACTTGATAGGGCTTGATAGGTTGTTTACCGCCGCTTTCAATTGAGATCTGGCAACGAGCGAGCTTCGACATTTGAGCAGTTTCGTAAATGTCAGCTTCGAGAGAAGTTGTTAATTTGACCAAAAGCGTCACCCCAAGTAGTCAGGGCCTTCTGGGAGCGGGCGGCCAGTAATCAACAGCGAGGAGCTGTGTTCATGAACCAAGCTAGACTTACCTATCAGGCTGAGCAGGTCATTGATGCGTTGAAGGGCTCTCAGGGGCTCAGCGTGTGTCGTTAATTTTCCTCATGATGGCTCTGATGTGGTGTTGCTTGCTTTACCGGGCCGTTGTTGCTGAGTATCGATACTACAAAGCTGTACAAACACTCCTGCCCGAAGTCTGGCAAGCTCTAGGTGCACCTAAAGGTGCCAAAGTACCCTGGGTTTTTGCCCTCCCAAAGGCTACCAAGCACTTACAATCGATTAAAAATGAAGTTGTGCTTGAGCTTGCACAGCGGCATCATCGAACCGGGCGTCAGTTTTTGGTGTTTGTCATGACGGCGTTGGTCGTGGCCATTCTGGGGTTAAAGTATGGCGCGAACTAGCTGAGGCGCAGGGGCAAGACCTTCATGGCTAGAGGTTGCGCGAGCAAAGCCAATGGTTGCAGGCGTTGCTTGTCACTGAGCGGGCGAAAGAAAAGGACTTATTGGAGTATAAATAGTGACAGAGACAGTGCAGGGGTATTGTGACGAGCGGTTTCTCGGCGTGAAGGCAGTATTGTCATCGATGTTAGCCAGTGGAGAGGATCTTGGGTCGTCATTTTGCGCGACTTGGCGGGGTGAGACCGTGG
>Ga0209631_10001768_pt1 | contig 26939 bp, 24 predicted proteins | sample COG_08_FD_184752 | JGI IMG/M metagenome (GOLD analysis project Ga0209631, IMG submission 184752) | Pelagic Microbial community sample from North Sea - COGITO 998_met_08 (SPAdes) (version 2) | ecosystem: Environmental > Aquatic > Marine > Neritic zone/Coastal water | place: Helgoland, sampling... | reverse complement strand
AGGCGAGACCTTGGCCGTGCGCCTTCTGATCGCCCGAGGCTGGACGGTCCTCGAGCGCGGGTACCGCCTAGGTCGTCGCGAGATCGACATCGTCGCATGCCGCGACCGCACGTTGGCGTTCGTCGAGGTGAAGACCCGAGCGGGTCGAGGCTGGGGTGCGCCGGAAGAGGCCGTTACCGCCCGGAAGAGGCGAGAGATCGAGACCGTAGCGCAAGCCTACCTGGCACGAAAACGGCTCCGAGGCATCGACGCGCGCTTCGACGTGGTCGCCATCGAGATCGCGGGTCGGCACGTTGTCCGGTGCGAACACATCGAGGACGCATGGAGGCCCTGAAGGGTTCATACGCGTCAGGCGGCAACGCCCTCCCCGGTCAGACAGGCGTAACTGCCTCCAGCGGAGCGGTTACAACACGACCGATGGCGCTCGCGATAGTACCGACCTGCTCCATGAGTTCCTGGAACTGCTCGGGATACAGCGATTGGGCACCGTCCGACATCGCTCGGGGCGGATCGGAGTGCACTTCGATCATCAGTCCATCCGCGCCGGCGGCGACGGAAGCCCGTGCCAAGGGGATGACCTTGGAACGAAGCCCCGTGCCGTGGCTGGGGTCAGCGATGATCGGAAGATGCGACAGTGACTTTACGACCGGAATCGCTGCGAGGTCGAGGAGATTCCGGGTGTGCTTCGCGAAGCTCCGGACCCCACGCTCACAGAGAATCACATCATGATTGCCCTCCGCGAGAAGATACTCCGCCGCGAGAAGCCACTCCTCGATGGTGGCCGCCATCCCGCGCTTCAGCAGCACGGGCTTCCCTGCCCGCCCTGCGCGACGCAGCAGAGGGTAATTCTGCATGTTTCGGGCGCCGATCTGGATGATGTCGGCATATTCGGCCACAAGGTCCAAGCCTTCTGGATCCAGAGCCTCTGTCACCACCATCATTCCCGTCTCGTCACGCGCCCGCGCGAGAAAACGAAGACCCTCCAGTCCAAGCCCCTGAAACGAATACGGAGACGTGCGCGGCTTGAACGCGCCACCGCGGAGGATCGTAGCACCCATACCACACAGGATGTGAGCGATATCAATGATCTGTCGCTCACCTTCGACCGCGCAGGGCCCCGCCATGATCACCAGTTCGTTTCCGCCGACGACGGTGCCGTTGGGGAGGGTGACCAAGGTATCGTCCTCCTTCCACTCGCGGGACACCTGCTTGTACGCGTGCGTCACCGGAATGACTTCCAGGACTCCGGCCAATCCCTGAAGACGACCCGAGTCCACCCGACCGTCGTTGCCGATCAGCCCCACAGCTGTGCGCTGCCCACCGGGGATCGGCCGCGCGTCATAACCCATCTCCGTGATGGTGCCGACGACCCCCGAAATGTCCTCCTCGGAGGCGTTGTGCTTCATGACGACGAGCATGAGACCGAACCGTTCAATGGGCGAAAGCACTGAAGTTTACACGCGGTGGGGCGCAGGTTCCACCAGAAACGCGGCGTTGTCCCGTCAGGCTGCCCCGGCGGCCTGTAATGCCTCCTGCAGCTTAACCCCGACGATCGTGCTCACTCCGGGCTCCTCCATCGTCACGCCGTAGATCCAATCGGCGGCCTCGATGGTACGGGGATTGTGAGTGATCACGACGAACTGCGTCTGATCACTGAAGTCCTGGAGCAGCCGAATGAAGCGTCCGATGTTGGCTTCATCGAGGGGAGCGTCGACCTCATCGAGGACGCAGAAGGGGCTGGGCTTCACGAGGTAAATACCAAAGAGCAGTGAGAGCGACGTGAGCGCGCGTTCTCCACCGGAAAGCAGGTCGATGCGCTGGGTCTTCTTTCCTCGTGGCGAAGCGTGGATCTCGATCGGCGATTCAAGCGGATCGTCCGGATCCTGTAACCAGAGGTCGGCCTCGCCGCCTTCGAAAAGCCGCACGAACGTCGCTCGAAAGTTCTCACGGATCTTCCCAAAGGTATCCGTGAACAGCTCCGTGGCCGTCTTGTTGATCTCGCGGATCGCCGAGCGAAGATCGTTGCGTGCCTCGACCAGATCGGCTCGCTGTTCGGTGAGGAACTCGAGGCGCGCACTCTCCTCCTCATGCTCCTCGACAGCCAGCATGTTGACCGGCCCGATACGCTCGAGGGCAACCACGAGGTCTTCGAGCTCCCGTTCCAGCTCCTCCGGGGCACCTTCAACCGGCTGCGCCTCCTCGAGCAACGCCTCGAGCGACCTGCCCCACTCACCCTCCAGTCGCTCGCGAATGCGGGCGATACGGCCGGTGAGTTCCTGCTGCTCCAGTTCGAGCGCGTGGCGTCGATCAGAGACGGCCCGTTCCTGAGTGCGCGCCTCGCGGACGCGCCGCTCGGACTGCGTCAGCGCCGCCGAGATCGTCTGAAGCGCCTCGTCCCGGCTCTGTACGTCGGCCTCCGCCTCCGTCCGCTCGCCGAATAGACGTTCGGTCGCCTCGTCACCCTCGTCACGGAGCGCGCGGGCCTGAGCCTGCTCCTCGCGGAGGCCGGACTCCTCCGTATCGAGGCTGCTCACGCGGCTCGCTGCCTGATCCCGCGACGACGTGATGGTTTCAAGGCGATCGGTCAGGCGAGAGACGTCTCCTTCCAGCCGGGCGACATCGACAGCCAGCCGGGCCTCTTCGGCCCTGGCCGTCTCCCACGACTCCTGAGCGACCTCGACGGCCGCCCTCGCCGTGTCACGCTCGGCTTGAAGTCCCGCCTCCTGCTCAAGCAGTACGCCCCGGTCCTCACGAGCTTCGCGAGCCCGCTCCAGGGCCCTCGTGCGAGTGGACCGGGTCCCCTCTGCCTGTCGGGCGAGTTCATCCCGCAGACGATCCATACGCCCTCGGTGATCCGTCTGAGCCTCTACGTCCCCGTGGAGCTTCCGATGATCGTCTTCCGCGCTTCTCAGGGCGGCCCTCGAGGCGTCGAGGGCCTCCTCCGCCGCGTGGAAGGCCTGCTCAGCAGCCTCGGCCGCCGCAGCGGCCGTTCCGCTCGCTGATTCCGCGGTGAGGCAGTCCGCACTCACACGCTTCAGCCGCTCCTTGCGCTCGAGAACCCCCGAGCCTCCGGAGGGGTTACCGACTCTCACGACGCCACGACGTTCGGTTGCGATCACCTTGGCCGATGTCTCAGGCGTACCGACACCATCCAGAAGCGCCTCCACCCACGACGCACCCGCTCCGGACACGGAGATTCGGTCAAGAAGGCCTGATGCAGGCCCACTCGAGGAAATCGGCACTCGATCGAGGGGAAGGACGATTAGTCCGCCGCCCCCCTGCCAAGTAGACCCGAACCACTGAAGTGTCCGATCCAGCGCAGCTGCGTCCTCCACGACGATCGCGGTGGTGAGGGGTCCGAGGTACGCTTCAACCGCGGCGGTCGCACCCTCGTTGGCATCGATGAAGTCGGACACGACGCCTGCCACGCCTGGGATTCCCGCCTCGAGTACGGCCTTCACGACTGGTTCGACACCCTCTCGGTCTCGCTCCAGACTGTCCAGCGCCTCTCGTCGGGCTGTCAGCGACGCGAAACGATCCGCGGCACTCCTGCGTTCGGTGCGTGTTGCTTCGAACGTCGTACGCGCCTCGTCGAGCTCCACGATGTGGAGCGCAACATCTGCGCGGGCAGACTCCAGAGCTCCCGCCAGGTCATCCAACCGACCGGAGAAGAGGTCGCCCTGCGACGTCAGGTCTGACAGCGTGTCCGCCGTCGAGTTGAGTTCGGCAGTCACCTGCTCAAGGCGCCGCTCCAGCTCGACCGCCTGGGCATCGGATGCGTCTGCATCTCCTTCAAGCTGCGCGACACGGCGTGCGATCTCGCGACCTCGGGACTCGACACCTTCGAACGCGCCACGTACCTCGTCGAGGTGAGCACGCACCTTTTCGGCATCAGCAGTTCGCTCGGCCGCGACGTTCTGAACCCTTGTCAGTTCCTCGCCAAGCCGACCTTGGCTGGCGGCGAGCTCGGTGGAGTCCTTCTCCAGAGTCGCGACACGACCCCGAGCCTCGGCGCGCTCCTCGTCGATCTGAACCAGGCGACGCTCGGCGTACGCCGCGCGCTCGTCGGCGACCGCAAGATCACGCTCCCAGCGTACCAACTGAGCACGCACGCTCTCGAGGCTGCCCGCGGCGGCGACGCGTGCCTTCTCCGCCTCGACCTCACGGAGGCGAAGAGATTCGTATTCAGCTTCCGCCGTCGCGAGTTCCGCAACCATGCCCTGCTCTGTCTGGACGTCCCCGGCCAGCCCAGAGGACACGATCTTAAACCGCGCTGTCAGAGTGTCGAGCTGATGACGGACAACCTCGACCTCGACGTCGAGTCGGCGCTGACGGTACTCGGTGTAACGCTGGGCCTTACCCTTTTGACGTGAGAGGGAGCGGACCTTGGTCTGCACCTCGGCTATGATGTCTTCAAGACGTTGCAGGTCCATCTCCGCCCGCTCCAGACGGCGTGTCGCTGCCTTGCGGCGGTCCTTGTACTTGCCGATGCCCGCAGCCTCTTCGAAGAGGCCACGACGCTCCTCATTCCTGTTGGAGAGGATGGCATCCACCATACGCTGCTCGATCATCGCGTATGCATTCGCACCGAGCCCGGTATCGCGGTATAGCTCGACGATGTCTTTTAACCGAACGGACGAGCGGTTGATCGAGTACTCACTCCCACCGTCACGAAAGACCTGTCGACCGATCTCGACTTCCTCGTAGGCGATCGGGAGCGCGCCATCCTCGTTAGTTACGGTAAGGGATACCGAGCCCCGATTCACCGGACGTCGGTTGACCGAGCCCTGGAAAATCGCCTCCTCCATCTTCGCGCCGCGGATTGCCGTCGGTCGCTGCTCGCCAAGGACCCATCGAATTGCATCAGAGATGTTCGACTTACCGCAGCCATTCGGTCCAACGACGGCTGTGACGCCTTCGTGAAACTCGATTGTGGTGGCGTCGGCGAAGGACTTGAATCCCTGCACCTTCAGTGACTTGAGTCTCATCTAGGAGCAGCCTCGACCAGGAACGCCAGAATGATGAACATCCTCATGCGCCCACCCCCGGCCTGGCCACCGCACGCACGAGAGGTTCCAGATCACGGATCGCGTCAGGCGCTTCCCCTTCGGTGCTGAAGACCACAATGTCGGATACAAACCCCAGGAACGCCGGCGTACACGCGGCGCCCTGCCTGAGAAAGATGACCAGTGTGACCCCGGCATCTGACATGCCCGCCATGAAACGATCCCAGCGTGGCTCACGCACCACCGAAATCGGATCGGCCACCGACGTGCCCGCGGTGATCAGGAAGTAGCCATCAACAGGCCGGGAGACGCGCGCCACGGACGCTCCATATAGCGTTGCATCGACGAGGCCTTCCCGGTTGGGAATCCCGGCGTCGAGGTGGAGGGAAGGATTGTCGAGCCCACCGTCAGCAAGGATGATGCGATGCCCTTCCTCGGCCCAGCGCGCGGCGAGGCCATGCGCTGCTCCGGGTGCCCATCCTTCACCTTGAGCGCGCTCAGACGCGACCAGAGCGATCACGCGTCCGCCATCAGCCTCTGCCGCTAGCGGCACGTCGATCTCTTCGAGCGGCTGCAGAGTCGGGAGTTCGGCCATGGACTAGAGTCTTTCCGGCTGGGCGTGAGGTCCCGTCGGGACCGATTCGTCGTGTGTCGAGCCGCGTAACGGGAACGCAACAACTTAGAGCCGCATCGCATGTGCGGAAAAGAACCTCAGGCTTCGGGAGCCTCCCACCGAGGTGCGTCACCCCACAGGTTTTCAAGTTGATAGAAGTTCCGGGCCTCAGGATGGAGCACGTGGACCACGAAGTCCACGTAATCGAGGAGGGCCCAGCGACCACCCCGGAGCCCTTCGATGTGCTCGGGGCGGACGCTGTCCTTCTTCAGTTCCTCGTGGATGTGTCCGGCAATCGCTTTGACCTGCACATCCGACATCCCACTCGCGATTACGAAGTAATCGGTCGCAGTCGAGATTCCGCGTAGATCGAGGATCACGACGTCCTGAGCCTTGAGCTCAAGCGCAAGCTCGGCCGCGTGTCGAACCTCATCTGGGAATTCGGTCGGGTCAGTGGTGAGCGGATTCATGTCGGGCAGATCAGTCCTCTGCCGACTCCACGTTGACCGTGATGTCTATGGTGACGTCCGCGTGCAGCTTGACCGGTATCGAGACCTCGCCGACCGCCTTGATGGCGTCGTCGAGCTGCACGGCCTTCTTGTCGAGCACGAAGTCGATGTCGCCGGCGTTGACTTGGTCAGTGATATCCGAAGCGGTGACGGAGCCGAAGAGCTTGCCGTCTTCGCCAGCGTTCTCACTGAAAGTCAGCGACAAACCCTCGAGCTGCGACGCACGGCGACGAGCTTCGAGGAAGTCGCGACGCGAGACCTGCTCGGCCTGTGCCTGCTCCGCCTCGATACGAGCCAGGTTCTCGTCACTCGCGACATACGCGAGCCCGTGAGGGATCAGATAGTTTCGGCCGTAGCCTGGCTTGACGGTCACTACCTGACCGATCTCTCCAAGGTTCGACACCGACTGCTTGAGAATGAGCTTCATGATTTCTCCATTTGGTGCTATCCGGCCATCGCCTCCGCGCGTGCGCGAAGGTCGAGCCATGTATCTGCGATGCCCAGGAGTGCCGCGAAGCCGACCACAAGGGGCGCGGCGAACAACACTCCCAGGATGAACATCAGTATCCCGAGGAGCGACAGCCCCCCGTTGACGAAGACGACGACACCCGCGCCACGCAGCGCGTAGAGTGCCGTCATGAAAACCGTCATGTTGGCCCCGACCCGCACAGCACCTTCGCTCAGCCTCGTAACGACGAGGAGCAGCCCGGTGATGAGGATCCAGACCAGGTGATCATTGAACCCGAACTGACGCACGGACCCCAGGCCCTGTCCGTCCCTGAACGCGAGTCGGCGATAGAGCCACCATGCCACACTGAGCGCCGCCATTGATTCCAGCGCGACAACCGCCGGGAAGACCGCAGCCTGTAGCTCGACCGTCCGATACACGGCAGCGATGAGCGCTGGAGATACCGTCTGCCCCTCACGCACCACCTCCAGCGCGTTGAGGAAGTTACCCAGTACGGCAGCAAGTCGATCATTCACACCCCAGTCGAGGTTCGACCAGGCCCCACTGCGAACGGCATAAAAGACTGCCGAGCCAACCAGAGATCCACCGACGGCCGCCAGGGCCCTCGAGGTCAGCCGCCACCAGGGCGCGAGCAACGTTACCGCCGCGAAACAGCCGCCGAGCATCACGGCCCATCCTCGCTCTGCATACCAAAGCGGGTCACGCTGACCGGCGAGCACGATGAACATCGCGACTACCGTCGTGATGATCAGCCCTCCGCTGCGAATACCACTCAGAGCGAAAAGTATCAGGAGCGGCACGGCCACGAGCATAGACGCCGGAACAAGAGAGGTGAGCACGAGCAGAGCGAACAGCACTGCTGCGCGTCTCCATCCTGCTCCTTCCTGCTCAGGGGCGGTCGTTTCGGTCGACATGGATCGATCTACGAGCGGGCCTAACCGTCCTGGCGCCGCATGTAAGGAAGCAGCGCGAGAAAGCGAGCCCGCTTCACCGCCGAGCCGAGCTCGCGCTGGAAGCGTGCCGAGACCTTGGTCGTTCTCTTCGGCAGGATCTTGCCCTGCTCCGTGATGAAGTGCGACAGCGTGTCGACGTCCTTGTAGTTCAGGACAATGATCCGCGGGCCTTCCATCCGGCGCCGACGCCCTCTAGACCCTGTGAACTCCGGTGGGGCGCTCGTCGGATCGCGTGGCTCTTCCTCTTCTTCACCGTCGCCGGTGGGAGCGTCCTCTTCTTCTTCGTCCTCGTGCTCTTCTTCGTCGTCCTCACTCCTGGCGCGGACCGGCACGTCAGCATGAATGGACGCACCGCTGGTCGGTTCCCCCTCATTCATGACGAGCAGATAGCGGAGGACTTCCTCGTCGAGCTTGAGCAGACGCTCAAACTCGGGGAGGGCGTCGGCGGCCGCGGTGAACTGCGCGACTACGTAATAGCCGACGGATAGCTTGTTGATGGGGTAGGCGAGCTGCCGGGCACCCCAGTGGTCGACGGCACTGACTTCTCCGCCATGCGCGATGGCGAGCGCGTGGAACTTCTCGAGCTTCTCGGTTGCAGCACTCTCTTCGAGCGAAGCATCCAGAATGTAGACAACCTCGTAGAGCCGCATCTTCGGTTCCCTCGGTCCGTGAGTTGGAAACGGGCTCCACTGAAGCCGGGACCTCGACAGCGGCGGAGGTCCCCAGTGGAGCGGGATAATTGTTGTGCCCCGTGCTTCAGGGGGCGACCGAAAACCTAGTGGAACCTGACGACACACGGAAGCATCAGCCGGCGTCGAAAACCGCAGTTGCGCCTCAAGTCGACGTCACCTCACACTGAAGCTTCCGAACTACTCGTCGAGCGCCTTTTGCACGGCCGCGATCAGGAGTGGGTAACGCTCGAAACCCCAGCGGGCCTCCTCGACATCCATCCGCTCTCGGTTGGTGTGCGCAAAGCGCTCTTCACCCGGAGCGAATCCGACTGTCGGAATCCCGTGTACGCCGCACGACCAACCACCATCGGTGGCGAACTTCCAGGGCCGGATGACCGCGGGGCCTTGCCCTTCCCGACGCCCCACTGCCTCCGCGGCTGCCAGAATCATCGGATCGTCCGCAGACATCAGGAAGCCTGGTGTGAGCAGGTTCCGGTCTTCGACCAGACCCGTATACGTACGCTGCCGCTCGATCGCCATTCGAACCTCCCACGTCAGACCCTCGGGCGTCTCCGGAATCCGCGCGGAGATCGCGTCCCGCACCCGGTTCTCGAGCATTTCATCGTCGCTTCCCGGAAGAATGCGCCAGTCGATCGTCACGACCGCGGAATCGGGAATTACGTTCCGGCTCTCCGGAAGCACGTCGACCATCGTCGCGATCAAGCTGGACGCCCCCAGGATCGGATCGGAGGGCTGGTCCTCGGCCAGATCGCGGATGGCCGCGAGAACGTCGCCGAGGAGGTCGAGCGCGTTGTGCGCGCGGGCAGGCACACTGGCATGTCCCGCGAGGCCCGTGATCGCCACCTCGACTTCTGCTCGACCCCGGTGACCAATGCAGACGTCTCCGTGCGTTGCCTCACCAATGACAACCACGCCGGGGGCCACGGAGCCGGATTCGAGCAGGTGCTTCATCCCGAGCCCGCCCCGCTCCTCGAGCACCGTGTGCGCGACAATGACGTCACCCGGGGCCTGTCCGATCATCGACGCCGCCGCATACGTCTGCAGCGCAAGCGGACCCTTGATGTCCATCGCACCGCGTCCGTGCAGGAAGCCGTCTCGAACTTCCCCGGAGAACGGGGGGACTTCCCACTCGTCATGATCTCCCTCGGCAACCACATCCATATGGCTGTTCAGCAGCGCGGCGGGTGCATCACCCCGGCCGCGGGCTACACCGATGACGTTCCCGGCATCGTCGACCCTGATCTCCTCCAGTCCGAGAGCCTCCATCTCTTCTCGTACCCGCCGGGCTACGTCCCCTTCTTCGCCAGGCAGCCCCGGAATCCGAATGAGATCAGCGGCGAAGGCGAGCGCATTTTCGAAGTTTGCTTCCTTAGACATCAATCAACTCCGGCAGGATTCGTTCAGTGTCTGATGCACGCACGGGTGGCCGACCGTTTCGGCCAGCCACCCGCTCGTTGTCATGCTTCGGCGCGTCGCCACACGACGGACGCCACTCGTGTCGATCAGGCGATAAACCAGGGAGCCAGAACGAGGGACACGACGCTCATCAGCTTGATGAGGATATTGAGCGACGGGCCCGAGGTGTCCTTGAAAGGATCACCCACGGTGTCACCCACGACGGCGGCCTTGTGCGGCTCCGAGCCCTTACCACCGTGCGCGCCACCTTCGATGTACTTCTTGGCGTTGTCCCAGGCGCCACCCGCGTTGGCCATGAAGAGCGCCATTAGTACTCCCGTGACCGTCGCACCAGCCAGCAATCCGCCGAGCGCCTCGACGCCAAGGAACTTCCCAACGATCACAGGCGAAAGGACTGCGGTGAGACCCGGCAGAATCATCTCGCGAAGAGCGGCCTGTGTGGAGATGTCGACACATCTAGCCGAATCCGGCTTTGCTGTGCCCTCCATGATGCCAGGAATCTCACGGAACTGACGACGCACCTCCTCAACCATGCCCTGAGCGGCACGACCCACGGCCGTCATTGTCAGCGCAGCGACGAAGAACGGCAGCGCACCACCAAGCAGGAGACCGATCACCACCATCGGTTCCATAATGTTGATGGTCTCGAGTTTCGTTGCGGTGGCGTACGCCGAGAAGAGTGCGAGTGCCGTCAGTGCGGCTGAGCCGATCGCGAAGCCCTTCCCGATCGCGGCCGTCGTATTCCCGATCGCATCCAGGGAGTCCGTGATCTCACGCGTCTCCGGACCAAGACCCGCCATCTCGCTGATACCACCCGCGTTGTCGGCGATCGGACCGTAAGCGTCGACCGACATGGTCACGCCGACCGTCGCGAGCATGCCCACCGCCGCGATGCCGATGCCATACAGACCGGCGAAGGTGAACGAGACCTTGATCGCGATGCAGATCAGGATCACCGGAATCGCTGTCGACTCCATGCCGACCGCGAGGCCCGTGATGATATTGGTTGCTGCACCGGTCTCGCTGGCCTGCGCGATCTTGTTGACTGGCCCCGCCGAGGTGTAGTACTGGGTCACAGCTCCGATCAGGACACCAGCCAACGTACCCGCGACGATCGCGATCCAGGGCCCGTTGGTCGGAAAGCTTTCCCCGCTGAACGTGATACCCATGCTTGTCACGACTGGATACATCAAGCCGAGGAAAAGCGCACCGGCAATCCAGGTCGTGCCATGTAGTGCAGTCGATGGATCCCGCTTCTCGAGCACCTTCATGAAGGCGATGCCGATGAGTGAGGAGATCAGACCGACCATCGCGGTTGTCAGCGGAAGTGCGATGGCTGCCGCTCGCGAGGAGGCCAGGGCCGGAAGCGAGGCACCGATTGCGATGGTCGCAACCATGGAGCCGACGTACGACTCGAAGATGTCTGCGCCCATGCCGGCTACGTCACCGACATTGTCACCCACATTGTCGGCAATCGTCGCCGGGTTTCGTGGGTCATCCTCCGGAATCCCGGCCTCAACCTTACCCACCAGATCGGCACCGACGTCGGCAGCCTTGGTGTAGATTCCACCGCCGACGCGAGCGAAGAGCGCGATCGTCGATGCACCCATCGCGAAGCCTGAGACAAGCTTGGCGTAGGCGTCAAAATCGGTGGCACTGGCCGAGTTCGCACCGAAGGCGAAGTAGAGGGCCCCCAGTCCGAGCATGCCCAGCGCAGCAACCGCAAGCCCCATCACCGAGCCACCGAAGAAGGCTACGCGGAGCGCCTTGCCCTGCCCTTCCTTGTTAGCAGCCGCCGAGGTGCGCGTGTTCGCTCGCGTTGCAGCCTTCATGCCCGCGAAGCCTGCCACGACGGAACTCACCGCACCGAAGACATACGTCCCGGCCGAGCCCCAACCGATGGCGAGGCCGAGAAGTACCGCCACGACGGCGACGAAACCGGCGAGCACCGTGTATTCCCGGCGCAGGAATGCCATGGCACCATCATGGATCTGCTCTCCGAGGTCGATCATGACCTCGTTGCCCTGATCCTGACGAATCACGTAGCCGTAGATGGCCGCCGCGATGGCGAGTCCGACGACGCCAAGCGCCCCTGCGAAGTTGGTAAGATCGACGAAATTCATTGAATCGGTTGTCCTCTAGTTCGTCGTGCTGTGGTCTGTTCGTCTTCTATCTGTTAAAGCGGTTCATCGCCGCGTCCGTCCCTTCATCGAGCCACATTCCCACGGCCTCGGACAACTCTGGGAGCAGTCCGACAATCACGTCCTCGTCTTCCTCGGGCACCGGAGCGAGCACCCAGTCGGCTAGGTCTACACCGTCGGGCTTCTGCCCCACTCCGATCCTCAGTCTCGCGTACTCATTCGACTGAAGAGCCCCGGACACGGACTTAAGCCCGTTGTGACCGCCCGCTCCGCCCTCTGGACGGAAGCGCAGACGACCCACACCGAGCGCCGCATCGTCGACCACGACCAGAAGATCCTGCTCTAGGTCGAAGTCCTCCATCGCCTTCACGGGACGCAGTGCGAGCCCACTCCGGTTCATGAATGTGGTCGGCTTCATGAGGCGAACCTCGATGTCACCGACCACACCTTCGCTGACGAACGCTTTCCCTTCCCGGCGAAATGGACCGAAGTCCCAGTCGTATGCCAGCCGATCCACTACCCACCACCCGACGTTGTGTCGGGAATCGTCGTAGTCGGGCCCTGGATTCCCCAGCCCGAGCACGATCTTCATGCTGCGTGTCGTTCAGGCGAGCGATCAGTTCTCCGAACTGTCCGAAGCCGCTCCACCCTCGGACGCTTCGGCTGATGCGTCACCCTCCGCTCCCAAGCCTTCGTCATCTTCGTCAACTTCGGGCTCAATCTCGGCTCTCGGCGCGGCCACGGAGCAGATCGTTCTGTCCTGCGCGACTGTAACCTCGACCCCTTCGTCGAAGGTGATGTCCGCGATGTGGAGCACGTCTCCGACGTCCAGCCCGCTGATGTCGACCTCGATGGTCTCGGGGATCTTGGACGGGATGCATCGGAGCGGCAGATCATGAATGATCTGCTCGACGCTTCCGCCACCAAGACGAACTCCGACCGGCGTGCCCACGAGATTGACCGGCACATCGACGTCGACCGCAACTCCCTTTTGAATCCGAAGGAAGTCCACGTGGACCAGCGTCGCCTTCCACGGATGCGTCTGGATCTCTCGCACCAGAGACTGCACCGGCTCCTTCTCACCATCGATCTCCAGACTGACGATCGTGTTGTCGACCGAAATGCTGCGAAAGAGGTAGTCGGCGTCATGCGTATCGAGTGCCAGGTGAAGGGTGCTCTCACCTCCTCCGTACAAGACGGCCGGTGTCTGCCCCCGCTCCCGCATTTTACGGGCAACGCCCTTTCCGGTGCCTTCGCGGACAGCGGTCTTCAGTGTCGCATCAATCATTCTTAAATCCTCTGATTATCGGCCCCCAGGCGATCCTGGGGCCCTTTCCCTCAGTTGTCAGGAAGCATTTCGAAGAGCTGACTTACCGACTCGTTCGAATGCACATGGTCGATCGCCTTCGCGAGAAGGTCCGCGACTGAGAGGATCTGCAGGTTCGGAAACCGCTTCTCCTCAGGGATGAAGATGGTGTTAGTTACCACCATTTCCTCAAGCGGAGCCTCACTCAAACGCTGAATGGCAGGCCCCGAGAACAAGGCATGCGTTGCAGCGGCGTATACTGCCTTGGCGCCGCGCTCCTTGAGCGCAATAACGGCGTTGGTCAGGGTGCCGGCCGTGTCGACCATGTCGTCGACCAGCAGGCAGTTCATGCCTTCCACCTCACCCACCACGTTCAACACCTCGGACATGTTGGCTTTGGGGCGACGCTTGTCGATGATGGCAAAGCTGGCGGCGAGCCGCTTACCGAAGCCGCGCGCCATCTTGGCCGAGCCTACGTCCGGAGCGACCACCACCAGGTCCTCCAGTTGCTTGTCCCGGAAGTACTTCGTCAGTACCGGCGCCGCATACAGGTGATCAACGGGAATGTCGAAGAATCCCTGGATTTGGTGCTGGTGGAAGTCGATAGACACCACGCGATCAGCACCCGCAGCGACAATAAGATTCGCTACGAGCTTGGCGCCTATGGCCACGCGCGGCTGATCCTTGCGGTCCTGACGGCCGTAGCCGAAGTACGGAATGACCGCCGTCACTCTTGCTGCGCTGGCTCTCCTGGCGGCGTCGGTCAGGAGCAGAAGCTCCATGATGTTGTCCGCCGGAGCATTCGTGGACTGAACAATGAAGACGTCCCGACCGCGCGCGTTGTAGTCGATGCGCGCAAAAATCTCACCGTCTGCGAACTGCTTGATCGTCCCGCTGTCCGGGGACTTCCCGATGATCTCCCCAATCTCGGCGGCGAGCGGGTAGTTCGCCCGCCCTGCAAGGAGGAGGAGTGGGCCTTCTCTGTAGGTGTCGTCCATCTGCGGTTTCGATCCTATCGCGCGAAAGGAACAGCCTGAAAAGCTAGGGAGCCCCAGGGAGGGGGTCAACGCGGGGCGGCTACCTCGAAGGCCGCCAAGGACACCGCATCCGATCGGCCGGCTGTGCTCAGTACGAGACGGATCTCGTACATGCCCGGCTCAAGAGGTGGGAGTTCAAGGGACAGGTAGTGAAAATCGTGACCTGGTTCGTCGGGCGCAGGCTCATCCCAGGAGAGCTCGATTGGTTGAGGTCGATCGGACAACCCCAGGAATCCGCCGATCCTGTTGATCACTCTCCTGTCGGTCCGCTCGACAGTCACACGAAAGCGGAGGGTCTCGGCTCGAAAGCCGAGTCCGGCCACTTCCCAAACGATCGCGAACGGCTCCTGCGTCGTCAGCGTGGCCCGCGGCAGCGCATACAGGACGGCATCCTCTAGCCGCTCGGGCTCAGAACGGGATGGAGCGATAAGGAGCAGGTCGGAGAGTGTGGCCAGGTCCTCTAACGCCCTGCGCTCGGGGCGACCGACCCGAACCCTGCCGGCGCGCCTCCTCGCCGGTGCCCAGCTCTCAGCCGAGATGATCATGGGCGTGGTGGGCACCTGCAGCATCAGTGTCCCTTTACTCCGGCCCAGCTCCTCAATTCCCTGCACGGCTCCGTCTTCCGGGTTCACGACGAATAGGCCCACGCGTTCCTCTTCACCGCCGTGTGGTCCGGGCTCCATCCACGGAAGCGGATGGTCGTGCTCCGCATGGAACGTCGTGTCTTCGGGAAGAAAGTGCGTCGCCACAACCACGGTCTCTGGCCCGCGCGGAAAAATGGCGATCTGTCCCTCCATGGGGAGCAGCACAGGAGCGTAGGCGGGTGCGTAGAGGCTGCGAGGTGATGTACGATCAGCGCGCAGGTCCTCGGCGGTCATCGTCGTGGGGCGCTCAAGGGCCTCACCTGGCGGTATGAAGTCGCGGCCCTCGGGATGCTGGTGACCGATGGCGTCGTCGTCGGGGTCGAATCCCCGTCGAGGTCGCCGTTCCCAACCCATCTCCCACCCGTTTCGAACGGTGAGCTGCTCTAGGTCGCGACCCCATGGCAGTAGGAAGGGATTTCGCGCCCCTGCCCGCATGCTCGATGCCGTCCAGCGGGCATAGTGCTCGGTGAGGCGATCGTTGCCCGGCGCGAGATAGAGTGGGTCAGCCAAGGTCCAGAGTTGATCGATCACCTCGTCACGTGCCTTCCGATCCTCCTCGAGATCGTCCAGGAGCCCCCGCCCTTTCGAGTCCACGGACCATCGTGGCACCCGCCACTCCTCCGCCTGATCGGCGTCCATGCCTTCGAGCGCCGACTCGAAGGCAGTCAGGGAGGCGCCGTAGTCACCCAGCGTCTGCAGAGCGAAGCCACGCAAGGCGTCACACCACCACGCATGGGCACCACCACACTCCGTAGAGACCGTCAGCGCCCCTGCGGCATCCCCGCCCTCGACCCGGTACCAGACACGCTGACCCAGAATCCAGTCGCTCTGCGGTGCGAGCGCCTGCATGGAGTCCAGCCGCTCTAGGAGGCGCACTCGCATCCGAACGATTTCGTCGTCCTCAGGGACAGGATACCACTCGCCCTCGGAGTACGTGGTACAGATCCGTCCGATGATCTCGTCGCAGTCTCCCCCGGAACTGCTGAGACTGACCGGCAGGTAGCGGAGGCGTCGGCGCTCGAAGCTGGCCTGCGCCACCCGCGCCGAAGAGACGGCGTCACTCTGGTCCACAGAACCGGCCTGAACTGTCTGGCCGGACGCCGGGGAGGCGAGTATCCACAAAGCCCCCACCACGACACACACCGGCAGTGCAGCCATCCGAAGTGCAAGCGAGCCCATCATATTTCGACCCTACAAGGGCGCTCCAGCGGGGGCGAAGCGAGTGAATTGGCCCGGGTGGACTCGAACCACCGTTACCGGTTCCAAAGACCGGGGTCTTGCCATTAGACGACGGGCCAGCGTCGGAATGCTACCAGCACGGGCGCGCGCGCTTCAACCCCTTGCCGAACCAGGCGCGCACGTCCCTCTACTCCAGATCGATATCCGGCATTCGTGTGAGCGTGGTGCATGATACCACCGGCCACTTCAGAGACCGCGACAGTTTGGCGCACTCCCGTTCGGCCTCGACCGCGTCAACGGACTCGCCGAAGAGCCCGAACGCGGCAGCGCCACTCCCCGACAGCATAGCTAGTCCGGCACCGGCACCCCGCATCGCAGCAAGCGATAGAGCCACAGGTGGGTACTTCGTGGCGACGGTAGCCTCGAAGTCGTTGACAGCCAGTCCATTGAGCAGGTCGCCCCATGAGACCACGGCGTCGAGCTTGGGTAGAGACACGGGTGGCACTCCAGAGCGAGAGGCGGCGAGGGCCTCGTAAGCGGGACCGGTTGCCACGTGAACGGGTGGAAGCGCCAGCGCCATCCGGCACTCGGGCAGCGCCGCCATGGCCTCGATACGCTCCCCACGTCCGCGTCCTATCGCCGTCGGTGACGCACCCAGAAAGAAGGTGACGTCGGATCCGAGTCGCGCGGCGATCTCATGCAAGGCTTCGCGGTCGGTAAAATCCATCAGCGTCGCCAGGCATCGCAGCACGGCAGCGGCATCGGACGATCCACCGCCGAGGCCGGCCCCTGCGGGGATGTGTTTCTTGAGATGGATGGAGACAGTCCCCCGGTGACCACTCTGCCTGAGAAACTCTGATGCAGCACGCCACGCCAGGTTCTGTTCGGTCGGACCCAGATCCGGGCCGTCTACGAACAGATCCACCCCGTTGTCCGCACCGGAGATCGAGTCCTCGGACGGGCGAGGTTTGACACTGACCTCAACCTCGTCGGCAAGCGAAACGGCCTGAAAGATCGTGACCAGCTCGTGAAACCCGTCCGCTCGCTTCCCTCCGATTCGGAGAACGAGGTTGACCTTGGCGGGGGCGAGCGTGCGCGCAATGCCAGCTGCCTCAGCCTCCACGTACGCCCCCGGCCGAAGCCCCCGTCGCCTCGTCGGCATCACCCCAGGTCGCCTCCTCCTGAGCCTCGTGCACTTCTTCTTCAGCTGAACCGATGTCACCCAGCGAAAAGCCGAGCTTCCACGTGTACCAAAGACCGATCACCGTGATGGGGATCCACCCGCCGAAATGGTAGGCGAAGGCGAACGCGAGGGACTGGGGCTCCGACACACCGTACACGGTCGTCAGAGCGAAATTGGCGGAGGCATGGAACGTCCCGAAAAACCCCGGGGCTGACGGGAGTGCCACGCCGAAACCGACCACGGCTTCGGTGAACATGGCCGAGAACCAACCAGTGTCGATACCGAACGCCAGCATACCCAGCCAGAACGAGAGGCCATGCCACGTCCAGAAGAACAGCGACCAAGCAAAGCCGAGTGCAAGCAGCTTGGGGTCGCGCATGATCGCCATCGAGTCCAGGAGCCCTTCGAGCAGCTCCATCACGCGTCCGGTCAGCTGCCCCGGCATAAAATCGAGAACGAAGCGCGCGACCGCCAGAAACTGTTTGGGCAGAGTCGCCATCAACACGAGCACGACCAGCACGCCCAGCACCAGAGCGACCGCACCCTGGAAGATGGCCAGCCCTCCTCCCTCGAGTAGTGCGTCGACCTCCGGGAAGGCCGGTGTGAAGACCGGGATCACGAGGAAGAGCAGCAGTATGACCCCGTCCATGAAGCGCTCGACCACCAGACTGCCGAAGGCCGCGGTAATGCTCACCGGTTCGAGACGGCTGAACGCGTACGGGCGAGCGAACTCGCCCATGCGAGCCGGCAGGATATTGTTTGCCATGAAGCCGATGGAGACCCCGGCAAACCGGGATCGAAAGCTACTTTCTGGCAGGACTGGAGCCAGCAGGATCTGCCAGCGGACCGCCCGGATCAGAAAGCCGAAGGTGGCAACGAAGATCGACGCCGCGAGCAGGAACATGTTGCCCGTCGCTATGTTGGCCAGCACCTCACGGAAGTCGACGTCCTTCAGAACGACCCACAGAAAGAACACGGTCACGACGAGTCCGACCGTCGCCTTGCCGGTATTCTTCACGAGCGGCGAGCCCTCCGCAGAATCTCCGACATTTCCCGAACAGCCCGCTCCATCCCGACCAGGACGGCACGGGAGATGATGGAGTGACCGATGTTGAGTTCTTCCAGCTCATCGATCGCTGCGACGGGCGCGACATTCTCATACGTCAGCCCATGCCCCGCGTGTACCGCCAGGCCGACCGACCGAGCGAAGGCCGCGGCGTCGGACAGTCGAGTGAGCTGGGCCGCACGCTCCGCCCCCTCGGTATTCGCGTACTCCCCCGTGTGTAGTTCCACGGCTGCGGCCCCCAGATCAGCCGATATACGGATCGTGTCCTGGTCCGGGTCGATGAAGAGTGATGTGTGCACGCCCCCGTCCTGAAGCCGACGCGTGGCGTCTCCGACCGGTCTGCGCTGAGTTTCCGTATCCAGTGCCAGGCCGCCTTCCGTCGTGATCTCCTCACGCTTCTCGGGCACGAGCGTAGCCTGTCTGGGGCACCAGGCGCACGCCAGCGCGACCATCTCCTCAGCGGCTGTAAGCTCAAGGTTGATCGGGGTTCTGGCCGTATCCATGAGAAGATCGACATCCCGATCCTGGATATGACGTCGATCTTCGCGGAGGTGCACCGTGAGTCCGTCGGCGCCACCAAGCTCCGCGAGCACCGCTGCTCGAACCGGATCGGGCTCGTCCGTCATTCGGGCCTGCCGGACCGTCGCAACGTGATCGATGTTCACGTACAAGCGCATATCAGTACACCGTCCCTGTCGTCTCAAGATGGAGATATCGTCTGAATAGGTCATCGAGGGCCTCGGAGATCTCGGGATCCAGCGAAGCCCGCGCCAGATTGAGCGTTTCTGCTCCAAGCGTGGCGTAGAGGTGTGCCTCACCTTCGTCGAGAGCCCTGAGATGGAGCGCGACGGTCTCCACGTCTCCACGCGCAATGGGACCGCGGATCGCGTCGGGGACACCGCCCTCTTCAATCGAGTCGAGCGTGCTCCGCACGAGCGGAATCAGGGCAGCAAGGGCTTCATCTCCATCTACGCCAGCGCGCTGCATGAGCTCGACAGCGCGCGCGAGCAGGGGCAGCATCATGGTGCTCGTCAGGACAGCCGCCGCATGGTATGACGACCTCCGAGCGGCGGGGACCGAAATCAACCGACTGCCGATGGCCGTCGCGAGCACGCGGGCGACCGAGACCGCCTCCGGCGAGCCAGTCACCGAGAACCAGGCATTGCTCAGGTCCCTGCGAGCCGTCAGAGGATTCGTCACGGCGATGAGAGGATGGAAGGCGCCCACCAGGTAGCCTCTGTGGTGCAGCGGTTCCAGTACATCGGTCGGGAGAGCCCCCGTCACGTGAAACACGATACAGCCTTCGGGCGCAGGCCCCAGCGCGGCCAGCGCATAGGCGACGTCGGGCACGTCCGACTCGGGAACGGCAAGCAGAACCGCGACAGTGCCGGGCATCGGCCGTTCGAGCCCGAAGACATATCGGAGGCGATCATCCCACGCTCGCACATCCGGCGGGTGCGGATGCCGGCCCGACACGACCACCTCCCGGAATGCCCCGCTCTCGACGAACGCACCCCCGAGCGTGAGCCCCATACGCCCTGGGCCTACGATCATGACCGGTCCCATGCCGCTCACTCCACCCCCCCGATTTCAATGCCCTCACGAGCGGTGAGTCGACCCAGGACACCCTCCGGGAGGCGCGCGGTTAGGCGCACGTCGAGCGCCTCGTCGACCCGATCGATGACCTCCCCCTCACGATACACCGTAGCGATCGCCTCCCCATCCATGACGGGAATTCGAATCGCCACCCGAGCGAGCCGGTTTCGAATGCGAGCGCGCAGGGTCTCCTTTAGCGCCTCCAGCGTCTCCGGCTGATGGGCGCTTACGAACACCGCCGGGGTCGACTCAAGGGATCGGATCCGTTGCTTGAGCGACTCACGCTCCGTGTCGTCGATTCGATCCGTCTTGTTGAAGACAAGAATCTTTTCTTGATCGGCGAGGGACAGTTCGTCGAGCACCTCCAGGACGACCTCTCGCTGTTCTTCCCAGTCCGGGTGCGATGAATCGATCACGTGCAGCAGAATGTCGGCTTCGCGCGATTCCTCCAGAGTCGAGCGAAAGGATGCGATCAGATGGTGGGGAAGCTTACGAATGAACCCGACCGTATCCGTGGCAAGAGCTTCGTATCCACCTCCGAGGTCGACACTGCGTGTTGCAGAGTCGAGGGTGGCGAAGAGACGATCCTCAACGAAGAGGTCTGCTCCGGACAACGTACGCAACAGGGAGGATTTCCCAGCGTTCGTGTATCCGACGAGTGCGACGCGGAAGAGACCCGCCCGCGACTTACGCTGAACTGCCCGTGCCTTTGCCACCTCGCGGAGCTTGCGCTTCAGCTCACCGATGCGCGTCCCGATCAACCGCCGGTCGGTCTCGAGCTGGGTTTCACCGGGACCACGGAGGCCGATACCGCCTCGGATACGCGAGAGGTGGCTCCACATCCGTCGCAGGCGAGGCAGAAGGTACTCGAGTTGAGCGAGCTCGACCTGCATGCGCGCCTCACTCGAGCGAGCACGCGTGGCGAAGATGTCCAGGATGAGCTCGGAACGATCCATGACGCGGACCTTGATCAGCTCTTCGAGATTCTTTCCCTGGGCTGGACTGAGCTCCTCGTCGAAAATGACCAGGTTCGCTTCCCGCTCCTCCACCAGCTCGGCCAGAGAACGGGCTTTCCCTTCCCCCAGGTAGTAGCGGGGGTTTGGGCGGTCGAGACGCTGGACCAGTGAACCGACGACCTCACCGCCCGCCGTGTCGGTAAGCCGCGCCAGTTCATGGAGGTGCTCATCCGCGACGTCTCGCGCCTCGGATCGAGACGGTGCGCCGACGAGCACCGCCCGGTCGACGGGCGTCAGCAGATCGATGAGTTGCGTGGGGATCCGATCACCTCCGTCCCCGGCATCCGAACATTTGAGAGGGGACGCTCAAACGATACCCAAGGTCAGGGCGGCCTCACAGCCCCAGATCAGCCATTCTCCCGTCGTTCCGCCCACCAGCGCAGCCGTTCTGCGATCGTCTTCTCGAATCCGAATCCGCTCGGGTCGTAGAACTGCTCCCCCGCAACCTCGTCTGGAAGGTACGTCTGGTCGGAGACCCCGCCGTTCTCGTCAGGATCGTACCGGTAACCCTCTCCGTATCCCAGATCCTTCATGAGTGACGTGGGGGCGTTTCGAATGTGTAGCGGGACGCCCGCCGCCGGGGTCTCCCTGGCTCGATCCCGTACAGCGTTCCAGGCCGTGTACACCCGATTCGATTTCGCGGCCGTCGCCAGGTAGATCGTCGCCTGCGCCAGGGCCAGCTCACCCTCCGGTGATCCGAGAAACTCATACGAGTCTCTCGCTGTGATCACGTGCGCGAGCGCGTCCGGATCGGCGAGCCCGATGTCCTCGGTGGCCATACGCACCAGTCTGCGCGCGATGTAGAGCGGATCTTCACCGCCGTCGAGCATGCGAGCTAGCCAATACAACGCAGCATCGGGATCTGACCCACGAACCGACTTGTGCAGCGCCGAAATCAGGTTGTAATGCTCCTCCCCACTCTTGTCGTACGCAGCGAATCGATGCTGAAGGGCCTCCCGGGCGATCTCGATCGTGATACCGCCACCAGCACCAGCCAGGTGCGCTGCTGCCTCCAGCACGCCCAGCGCGCGGCGGGCGTCTCCGTCCGCGGATTCCGCGATAAAGGTCAGTGCGGCTTCATCCGCAACGAGGGCCATGGACGCCAACCCGCGTACCTCCAGCAACGCCTGACTCAGAATGGAACGAGTCGCGAAGGGCGAGAGCGCCTCGAGCACGTACACCGGTGCGCGAGAGAGCAACGGGCGAACGATCGCGAATGATGGGTTCTCCGTCGTCGCTCCGATCAGAATGATCGTACCCGCTTCGACGTGCGGCAGGAACGCGTCCTGCTGAGCCTTATTGAAGCGATGAATCTCGTCGCAGAACAGGATCGTCTGCCGCCCACTCGAGCGACGGCGTGTTCCTGCCTCCGCGATGATCTCACGAACCCGCGCAACTCCCTCGGTCACCGCGCTGAAGGCCACGAATGTCGTACCGGACACGTCGGCGATGATGCGCGCGAGGGTGGTTTTTCCACTTCCAGGCGGACCCCACAGGATCATGCTCGCGACCTTGCCTCCATCGAGCATCGCCCGGATCGCCCTTCCCTCCCCGAGGAGCTGCTCCTGACCCTGGAAGTCTTCCAGTGTCCGGGGACGCATACGGGCGGCCAGCGGCGCGGCTTCGTCGATGTCTGCGTCACCTGACGACCGCGCCCCGCCTCTCCGATCACGCTCGCTATCCGGCGATGAGTCAGGGCCACCGTCGAACAAATCGAGATCATTCACGGTCCACTCTTCTTCGGTCCGAAGGCACCGTCGCTCGGTCCAGAGCTGTTCCCACCACGGAGTCGCTCTGCGACCTCCTGGGCCCGCAGGAGAAGCTCCTCACGTTCGTTGCGGGCCGGGTCCTCCAGGACCCAGACCAAAAGCTCCGAGAGCACATCCTTGAATACCGGCCCCGGCTTCAGACCCATCCGCATCAGGTCTCGTCCACCAACCGTCAGGTCTCCTATCGCTAGCGGCGGAGCGGTCCGCAGTTCTGCGCGGATCCCACGCCATGCCTCTACGACCTCCAGCGGAGCGGGTTCAACGTCTGCCACCCGTGCCGAGGCCAGCTCCAGGCGAGCGACTCCCCGCATCACAGTCGGTCCATATCGACTCAACCAGCGTCGCAGGTCCCCGGCGCCTGAGCCACGCGCTGGAAGGCCTGGAGCGGCGGCGAGGTGCGCTACGACGTCCGTATCCGCATTCGACAGACGCAGCCTGACCAGAAGCGCAGCCACTGCGGCCGGTGCAGCCGGACGTAACAGAGCCGCAAGGCGAAGCATCGGCCTGCCTGGAGGTAACGCGTCGACCACTCGTACAGCGTGCTCCCACAACCCCCCTGCGAGACTGTCCACCTCAGGGAAGAGCACACGATTGATGCCTCCGTCCCGATACAGCGACAGGGCATGACTCGGTCGCGGGTCCGCCGACAGAACTTTCATCAGCTCCTCCCGTACCCGCTCCGGTGACAGCGTCGACAGGTGATCGGTGAGCGAGATGAGCGCAGTCCACGTCCCTTCGTCGATCTCGAAATCGAATCGACCGGCGAAGCGTAACGCCCGTAAGATCCGAAGGTAGTCCTCCCGGAACCGGTCAGCGGCGACCCCGACAGTGCGCAGCATGGCCGCAGACATATCGTCCGCACCACCGAACGGATCGAACAATTCATCCCGGAGTGGGTGCCAGGCGATCGCGTTGATGGTAAAGTCCCGCCGCGACAGGTCGTCCTCGATTCGGTCTGCGAACTCCACGACCGCATGACGGCCGTCGGTCTCGACATCCTTACGGAACGTGGTGACTTCATACATGAGCCCGTCACGAGCCAGGACGCCGACGGTTCCATGTTCGACGCCGATCGGCACCGTGCGCCGGAAGGTGCGTTGGACCTGCTTCGGGGTGGCCCGCGTCGCAAGATCCCAATCTGCGGAGGGGCGGCCCAGGAGCGCATCCCGCACGGCCCCGCCCACCGCCCACGTCTCGTAGCCAGCCTCTTCCAAGGTTCGCGCAATCCACCGAACCGCACCCGGTGCGATCGGACGAACGTCACTCATCCTGGAAGTACGGCCCCACCGTTGACGTTGAGGATCTCTCCAGTCACGTGGCGGCCCAGTTCCGAGCAGAGAAAGACGATTGGGCCCGACACGTCTTCCGACGTGGCAATCCGTCCGATTGGAATCGAACGCGCAATGCGCTCACGCTCGCCACCAGCGAACGCCCTCGCCGACATCTCGGTGTCGATCCAGCCTGGAGCCACGCTGTTCACCGTGATGCCTCGCGGTGCCAATTCGATGCAAAAGCCCTTCACCAGCGAGATCATGGCACCCTTGGTCGCCGCATAGTCTCCGTGAAATGCCTCGCCTCGCTGGCCCGCAGTGCTGCTGACCAACACAATCCGGCCATCGTCACGAAGTCGGGACGCAGCTGCCCGACACGTGTAGAACATCGAGTGCAGGTTTATGTCGATCGTCCGGTGCCACCGTTCGTCGGTCAGCTTCGCAACCGGTTGATCTTCGACCGGCCAGATCCCGTGATTTCCGATGAAGAGGTCCAGGCCGTCAAACTGCTCATCACCACGAACGAACAGGGCCTCCGCTTCCTCTGGGGCTGACAGATCTCCGCCGTGGGCCCACGCCTCGACGCCCAAGGCGCGGCACTCGGCTACGACCGCGTCCGCATCATCGGACCGCGAACGAAACCCGATACCGACGTTGGCACCCGCCTGCGCCAGCTGAAGTGCGACGGCACGTCCGACTCCGCGCGACCCACCGGTCACGATTGCGTTCTTCCCTGTCAGATCGATCAACCGATTCACGTTTGCCTCCTCCTCAGCTTGTTGAGGTCCGCGACCCGTCGGCGAGTTCCTGCTCCACGACGTCGCAGACTGCATGGCCGATAAGTAGATGAATCTCCTGAGCTCGCGCTACGGAGTGGGTCGGTACCACCAGTGCGAGGTCCACTTGGCCGGCGAGCGTCCCTCCCTTCCGCGCCAGCAGCGCGATCGTCCGAACACCGCACGAGCGGGCCACCGCCGCCGCGGCAACCAGGTTAGGAGAGGTACCGCTCGTCGAATGAAGAATGAGGAGATCCCCAGCCGAGGCCAGCGCCTCCACCTGGCGGGCGAAGACCTGCTCGAAGCCATAGTCGTTCGCCGCCGCCGTCAGGACGGACGTATCCGTCGTCAGGGCCACGGCGGCCATCGCCCGCCGTTCCCTCGTGAAACGCACCACGTACTCGGCCGCCAGATGCTGAGCATCCGCGGCTGACCCACCGTTACCGCACAGAAAGAGACATCCCCCCCGTTCGATCGTCTCGGTCACCCAACCCGCATACGTCTCGACGTCCCCGATCAGTGCATTTGCGGCGAGTTCGACCACTCGGGCATGCTCGTCGAAGTGAGCCTTGAGGCTCTCCGAAACGCTCACGTCTCCCGCTCCGCCGACCGCTCCCGACGAGCCATGATCCCCCGAAACCGCTGCAAGAGCAGGGATGGAGCGGACACGGCCGGGACGGGCAGCGGCTCGAGATCCTCGAGTACGCGCGACGGATTGACCCGGCACAGCAAGTCGAGCGCCTCGTGGCCGTCGCGCTGTTCGATCTCCGACCACGCTTCCTTCTGATAGATCTTGAGGCGCGACTGGCCGTGGAAGTCTGAGGCCAGGTAGTCCGCAAGGCCGAGGCCGATGATTCGCCACGCTACGGCCTGGGCCTCGGAACCGTAGCGCCCGACGAGCGAACCGTAGTTCACCTGCAATCGCGCGCCTGCCTCCTTCCACTGGTGCAACAGTTCCCTCTTGTGGACCATGCCGGCGTAGCGCTCCGGGTGTGCGATGATCGGCCGATACCCTTCGTCGCAGATGTGACGGACGACACGTGGCGTACCCGGCGGCACCTGAAGCCTCGGCCACTCCAACAGCACGAACGACGTACCAGCCAGACGGATGCGTGGGTCGGCCAGGTCCGGCTCGGGCATGTCAACGAGGACCTCGTGCCCCCTGCGGTACTCTACTTCCGGGAATTGAGTGTGGATCGCATCCCTGGCCTTCTCCCACGCCTTCGTCACCTCGTCGAGCCTCTTCTCCAGCCGCTCCGGCATCAGGGTTAGGCTCGCATCGATATGCGGCGTGGTGATCATGCGGCGAATCCCAAGGACGGCCATCCGCTCGACCGCGTCCAGGACACCGGGCACGTGCCGCGCACCGTCGTCGACCCCAGGCACCAGATGGCTGTGGATATCGACGAGCGATGTGGAGTCTTCGAGGATCACGTGTCGCCGCCAATCGACACCAGTCGGTCCAGCTCCGCATCTGGATCATCACCCTCCAGCGCAGCCTCACAGGCATACGTCACGAGCGCATCCGCAGCGAGAAGATCAAAGGCAGCCGCCCGCACCCGGCCAGGCTGAGCGAGCGCACGCCCAAGAGCCGCACACCCGGCATTGATCAGACCAGTCCGTGCATCCTCGGGCTCACCCAGCCCGATCACCTCAGCTCGCACACGGGCGTGGAGATCCTCCGGAGGACGAGGAAGACGGCCATTGAGCCAGGCGACGTAAGTCAACCTGAGCCCCCCGACAACAGGCCGCGCACCGCCTCGACACCAGCCGCCAGGGCCTCGTCGATCCGAGTCGGGTCCTCAACGCCTGCTTGCGCCATGTGAGGACGTCCACCGCCACGGCCACCGACCAGGGACGCGACTTCACGCACCACCGCATCCGCGCGTACTCCTCGAGAGATCATGTCGTCGGTTACGAAGGCGAACAGGGCGTGCTTCTCACCCGGCATCTCCGCCGCGAGAACCGCGACGCCGCTCTCTCCTGCTGCCAGGAACGTGTCACCCCACTTGCGGGCGTCATCGAGATCGCGAGCCCGCAGCCGCAAGCCACGGTACGAGGCCGTTCCACCGCCAGAAATCTCGATCTCCTCTTCGGTCGTGATGTCCTCACCGCCACCGCCCTCGGCACGCACTTCATCAAGAAGGCGTTCGACTTCCGCCTTCTCGGCAAGGAGCTGCTCAGCTCGACGAGCGAGATTATCCGGCTGGGTCTTCAACACGGCCGCAGCTACGCCGAGCGCCTGCTCCCGACCCGCGAAGTACGCGAACGCGCCACGACCGGTAAGCGCCTCGATC
>Ga0209631_10001765_pt1 | contig 26963 bp, 23 predicted proteins | sample COG_08_FD_184752 | JGI IMG/M metagenome (GOLD analysis project Ga0209631, IMG submission 184752) | Pelagic Microbial community sample from North Sea - COGITO 998_met_08 (SPAdes) (version 2) | ecosystem: Environmental > Aquatic > Marine > Neritic zone/Coastal water | place: Helgoland, sampling... | reverse complement strand
CTTGGCCACCCACACCCTCTAGTTTTATACCTCAAATTTGGCGAGTCGCTTAAATTCGTCTCTCAACCCAGTCGTCTGGACGCTCTTAACCAGCAACCTTTCACGCTGTGCATTTTCACAAGATCTCTTACTTACAAATCTCTTAAAGGACGGAAGGCTCCCCGCCCAGTACTTTAGATGACATCGCATTACGCGGATGATCCAAAACTCATGCTGGGCGCAGTCACCACTCTCGGGTGACCCCCATCTCACTCAACAAAACAACAAACAACGAAAAATGACGGCTTAAAAAGTTACCGCTGCCTTCGAATCGCCCACTGTTTTAAACCCTTGCCACCCTCATTCAAAAAAACAGTCTTGACTGACTCTTTTGGCTCTCATAGTCTAGTGCGTCCAACAAAACCAGGTTCTTCCTTTGCTTGAGGCCCAAAATGTCTAACTTACACAGCGGGTTTTCCGCAGTCGTGACTGGGGGAAACAGTGGTATCGGCAGAGCCACTGCCGAGCGACTGCTCTTGGAGGGCGCCCAGGTTTTGGTCGTTGATCAACATTCCGAGCCAACCTGGACGCATAACGCGCTGAGTTATCTTCAGACCGACGTGGCCGATGCTGCCAGTGCAGACCTGATCATCCAACAAGTGATTGAGAACACTGGGCGTCTTGACTATCTCGTCAATAACGCCGGGATGGTGGGCGGGGAGTCTGTTGAAACCATGGAATTCGAAATTTGGCAGCGGATTATTGACGTCAATCTCAATGCGGTACTCCGTTTATCTAAAGCCGCGATACCCCATCTAAAAGTTAGCCCCAGGGGGCGAATCGTGAACATTGGGTCGATCATGTCACAGCTCGCAGGTTCGGGCATGGCCGCCTATACCGCATCCAAACATGCGATCGCAGGTCTCACCAAGACCCTGGCCCTTGAACTGGGACCTCACAAGGTGACCGCGAACTATATTCAGCCCGGCGCCATTGTCACTGGCATTACGGCTCCGGCCATCAGTCACGACCCAACCTTTACAACCTTTTGGGAGGGAAAATCCGCTCTAGGCCGCCTGGGACAACCCAAAGATATTGCCAACGCCATTAATTTCCTGCTTACTGATGATGCAGATTTTATTACCGCGCATGGGCTCACCGTCGATGGCGGCGTTATGGTGAATCCGTAGAAGCATTTATTTCAACCACGATGTATAACAACCACGATCATTATCACTTAGGAGCATAGAATGGATCTCAAACTAAAAGGACACAGTGTCATTATTACCGGCGGCACCAAGGGTATCGGTCGAGCCATCGCCGAGACGCTCTCTGATGAGGGCTGTAACATTGGTCTGTGCGCGCGCAACGCCGATGACGTAGCGGCTGCTGTCGATGCCTTATCTGCCAAGGGCGTTAAGGTCGTCGGTCAAGCCCTCGACGTTGCCGACGGCGATGCCTTTAAGGCTTGGATTGCCGAAGCTGGCGCCGAGTTGGGCGGGATCGATGCCTTCGTCTCAAACGTTGCTGGCAGTAATGCACCGGGTGATGAAGGATGGATTTCTCAATTCAACTACAACATCCTATCGGCGGTTCATGGCGTTGAAGCCTGTAAGCCTTTTTTCAAAGAATCCAGCAACCCAAGCGTTGTCATGATCTCAACCACCGCGGCACTCGAGCACTTCATGAATGCCGGCCCTTACAACGCCATGAAGGCGGGTCTACTGAACTATTCCGGAGCTTTAGCTCAGGAATTGGGGGTCAAAGGGGTACGCGTCAATGCCATCAGTCCTGGGCCCATCTTTATCGAAGGCGGTTCATGGGACAAGATCAAGCAAGGCATGACCGCATTTTATGACTCAACGCTGGCAACCATTCCCCTTGGCAGAATGGGTTCAGCCGAGGAAGTTGCGGCTCAAGCTGCCCTCTTGATTAGCCCGCTGGGTGGTTTTACCACCGGAACCAACGTGGTGATCGATGGCGGCATGACCAAGCGCATTCAGTATTAATCTGGAGACCTAATATGTCTGAACCTGCAATCAAAGTGCATTTGGTTGCTGCGGGTGATTTTCACGACATCGACTATGCCCGACTGGAGCTGCTCAAGCTCCTTTCGGAGCACAGCCGAGTCCGAACAACCGTGGCAAGCAACTACAGTGATATCGAAGGCATCCAAAACTCAGACCTTTTGATCTCTTACACCTGTAATTTAGTGCCCAGTGAAATCGAGCAAGAAGCCCTCAAAACGTTTGTTGAGCAGGGAGGAAAGTGGTTTGCCTTACACGGGACCAATTCGATTCTTGAATTTACGGACAAAGGTGTCGCTTGTCCTGAGCGCGCCCCAGTTTTTATGGAAACCCTTGGCTCACAGTTTATGGCGCACCCGCCGATACAACCGTTTACGGTCAAAATTTCAAATCCCGAGCACCCTTTGGTCAGCGGAATCAGTGAGTTCGAAACCGATGACGAGCTCTACATCTGTAAGCAGCTCGCGCCCCACGAAATGTTGCTTCATACCGATTTCACAGGCAAAGCTTCCGGATTTTTACACGAAGATTGGCCGGACGATGACCCAAGACCAATTTATTACATCAGAAGCCTAGGCGCCGGTGAGGTACTGTATCTCAATCTCGGACATTGCCGAGGGCATTACGACATGCAGCCTATGGTGCCGTATTACCCAAACATAGAAATGGGTTCATGGGACAAACCGGAATACTACGAATTGCTCCGGCGGGGAATCCGATACTGCGCAGGGCTCTGAGATGACGCATCCTTTTCGCTTCGCGGTTCAAAGCTTCAACGCTGACTCTGGTAAGCAATGGGCAGAGCGCGCCCAAAGGGCTGAAGACTTTGGCTACAGCGCGCTTCATCTTGCTGACCACATCATCGGTCCAGGGCCAGCCCTTACCCGCACCAATCATCCCATCCAAAACCTTGCCGCGGTGCCCGCGATGGCCTATGCGGCAGCAAAAACTTCCACCATCAAAATTGGATGTCGAGTATTTTGTATCGATTACCACCTACCTGTAGTGTTGATCAAAGAGGCAATGACCATTGACCTACTGTCAGAGGGTCGCCTCGAACTCGGTTTAGGGGCCGGCTGGCTGGCCGAGGAATATGCCGCCATTGGTCTCACGATGGACTCACCTGGAGAACGAATCGATCGCCTTGAGCACGTCGTGCAAGCGGCAAAAGCTTACACCAGAGACGCGCCCCTTGAGATTGATAATGCGAATATTGCCTGGCGAGAATTCGACGGTTTGCCCAAATCTACGTCAAAGCCACACCCACCCATTATGATCGGCGGCGGTTCACCCAAGGTCCTGAGGCTTGCTGGCCGAGAAGCAGATATCGTCAGTTTTAACTTTAATAACCGCAAAGGCATTATCGGCCCTGACGGCATCGCAACCTCCACCGCTGAAGAGACCGAGCGCAAACTCAATTGGATCAAGGAAGGCGCCGGCAGCCGGTTTGAAGAGATCGAGCTTGAAATCGGAGCCTACTTCACTTTTGTTACCGACCACGCTGACGCCGTTGCAGCGAGCTTTGCTGAAAATTTTGGAACCACCGCTGAAGCCATGCGGTCGCATCCACACGCGCTGTTTGGCACGGTTGATGAAATTTGCGAAGAACTCGAGCTCAGGCGGGAGCGGTACGGAATTTCTTACATTACGGTTAATGATCAAACCATGGAGGATTTTGCCCCGGTGGTTTCAAAGCTTGCAGGCCGTTAATCGGGCTAGTACTGACGCGAAGATAAAATCGAGGTTGCTGGTCCATCCGCTTGCGCACATGCAGGCAGATCCACAAAGTAGCGGGAAAATAGCGCGCTGCTGCACTTAAACAGGAGTTACCCATGAGTCTAGAAGGTAAAACTGCAGTTATTGTCGGCGCCTCAGGCAAGCATAATTTTGGCGTTTCAACAGCGCGATTATTGGCTAAAAATGGTGCAAACGTTGTGATATCAGGGCGCCGACAGCATCTGCTCGACGCGCTTGCAGAAGAAATCGGTGGGATTGGGATCAGTTGCGACATGAACGACGAATCGTCCATCGAAGCGCTGTTTGCTGGCGCTAAAGCGCATACCGGGCGGGTCGATATCGCCATCAACAGCGCTGGCGGCTTGGCTGGCGGCCCCATCTCGACCCTCACCCGAGATCAAATTCAGCCAACACTCGACGTGAGCTTTATTGGCGCACTTCTTTTCTTTAGATATGCAGCTGGCGCCATGACTGATGGCGGCTCAGTGATCACGATTTCATCGTTAACCGCGCGTCTTCCTGGCCCAGGCCTCGCGGTCTATGCTGCCGCCCGGGCCGGGATCGATTACGCAATTAAGGTTGCAGCACTTGAATACGGTCCTCAAAAAATTCGCTTTAATAGCATTGCGGCAGGGCTGATTCAAACGGATATGACGGATGCGATGTTCACCGGCAGCGATCCCGAAACTCGCTTTCTACCCCATATACCCCTTGGCAGGATGGGAACCACTGATGATATTGCCGAGACAGCACTTTGGCTGGCTGACTGCGAGACTTCAGGGTTTATCAATGGCCAACTCATCGATGTTTCTGGCGGACAACAAAATGGCAAGTTGCCTTAATGTGTCTTAACCCGCACTCCAGTGTCCAACACCAAGAAAAGGGCTGACCATGACAACCATTATCGCTCACATTACGATTAAAGAAGGTTCAGAGGCGCAATTCGAATCGATTATGGAGGACATGGTGGCTAGGACCCTGGCCGAAGAATCCGGCGTATTGCGCTATGAGTACTTTAAGGGTCAGGCAACCAACTTTTATTATTGTCTGCTGTCCTTTAAAGACAAATGGGCCTTCTATGATCATCAAAACTCAGACCATCATGAAGGCCACGACTTTGGCGCTGTGATCGAACACATCCATCTAGAATATGTTGATCCGGTCTCCAACGCGAATCCGCTACCTAAGACCGTAGATGCACCACTAGAGTCCCATCATGATGAGCGCCTGCAGCGCGCGGCGGCGCTGTATCCGCTGACCATCGCCGGCTGGTGGGCAGGTAGACGCTAGCGGTTCACTCCCACTTTTAATCGATTCATAAAGGACACACCATGACACCCACAGAAACTGTTGAAACGTTTATTGACGCTTGGAATCAAATGGATTGGGACAAGGTCATTGGTTTGCTTGATGAGGCGGTGGTCTATCACAACATTCCGATGGAAAAGCTTGAAGGCAAAGCCGCAGCAGAATCATTCATTCGAGGCATGCAGGCGAACGCTGTTGATTGGATTACCCTCAACATCGCAGCGTCGGGCAATATCGTGCTGACCGAGCGCATCGATAATTTTGATATGAAGTCCGGCAACAAGGTCTCCGTCCCGGTCATGGGCACCTTCGAAATTAAGGATGGAAAAATCATTGCTTGGCGCGATTATTTTGATCTGAATACTTTTGTCTCCCAGATGAGCTAAAACCGATTAACGTCGCTTAGCCCCACTTGCGGATCGCAATTCCTAGGCTTATGACCTAGAGTTTTTCGTCCCTCAGGGGGCCATAATATGCTTGACCTAAGCTAAAGGCATCATTGACAATCCCTAGACAATTACTTTGGGGGGAAACCAATGAACGTCAGTCGAATCGCAGCGGTTATCGCTGTCATCAGTGCACCCATCTCAGCACCCATCGTGCTGGCAGAAGAGTCGAATCGGGCCATGGAAGAGGTCGTTGTTACTTCCCGCCGCAAAGACGAATCTGTTCAAGATGTCCCGCTTTCGGTTACCGCTTTTGGCCAGGAGGCAATCGATCAAATCAAGCCCACCACTTTGCGCGATTTTGATGGCCTAGTTCCTAATGTCTATATCGGCATGAATACCGCAGGACCCGGCGCTAGTGCGCTCTATATTCGAGGTGTGGGTTATGCCGACATCGAAAAAACCCAAAGCCCTCAGGTGGGGGTCATCGTTGATGGCATTCAGATGGGTTCGAGCACCGGCCAATTGATCGACGTCTTCGACGTTGAGTCGATTGAAGTTAACCGAGGACCACAAGGGGTGCTGTTTGGAAAGAACACCATTGGCGGCAATATCGTGGTTAACAGAGTCAAGCCCCAGTTCAATGAATTCGGAGCAAAGTTCAGCATTGAAAGCGGCAACTATAACTCTCAAATCATGAAAGCTCGCGTCAATATCCCTTTGATTGACGACACCCTCGCGCTTAAATTTGGCGCCATTGATCGAGAACGAGATGGCTTTTATGACAACGTCAATCTCAATCGAACGGCGGGCGACGTTGACTTCTCTTCCCAAACTGCAGCGATCGCATGGGCACCCAGCGATACGCTCGAGGTGGTCTTGACCTATGATCATATCGGGGATCGGTCCCAGACCTTGCCGCAAGATCCGCGGTTTGATGGCGATAACCGATTCGTTAACCGGGCCGACAAGGTCGAGCCTACTCGATACGACGTCAACCAAATGAGTCTTCGATTGGATTGGGATATATCCGATTCCATGAGCCTCCACTATGCAGGCGGAAAATCTGACGGCCATGACATCGTTAACCAAGATTTCGATGGTGGTGATATCAATGGCGCAGCGATTCCATTTGCGCAGCTGCATACGCTTAGAGATCAAATGTACGAGATCAGGACACATGAGTTACGACTGGATGTTGAGATCAATGATCAGCTTTCTGCGATGGTCGGCTACTACGACTTTGGTTCTGATCTCGAATTCAGGCAAGACACCAACAACATTCTACAGCTCCCTAACTTTGCTATATTCGGTGCCGATGTTCCTTGTGCAGCAGCGGGCTTTAGAAGCAACGCGACACCGGGTCTTGAAAGTTTTTGTCAATTTCCGAACGCGCGCAGTACTCAGCTTGCTGGAGAGACTGTGGACTCAAGCGCCTGGTTTGCTTCGATCACTTTTGCGCCCACCGATGATCTGGAAATGACCCTCGGAGCGCGGGCGATCGATGAGTCTAAACAAGCCTTCAACAGCTACTTCGATTACAGCACAGGGACCTACGACGACCGATCCGTCACGGGGTATAACGAGCACGATTTTCGGGCCTACCCAATGACACCGGGTTCCGCATATGTGACGCCTGGAAAATCATGGTCTGATACCATCGTGACAGCCTCAGCAAGTTATCGCATCAGCGATATGTCTCTGGCCTATCTCAATTACTCTGAAGGCTTCCGAAGTGGCGGCTTTAGCATCCGTAATGCATCCGGCGCAGCCACTGCTGGCTACGATCCAGAATCGGCCGACCAGCTTGAAATCGGCATAAAAAACGATCTGCTCGACTCCAAGCTGCGATTGAACCTTGCCTACTATGTTCTCAACCGTGAGTCCGCTCAGTTCTCCTCGATCATCACCTTACCACCCGGGTCAATCCCAGGTACCACGACGCTGATCAACAATGGCGGAGAGAGCGAATCGAAGGGCTGGGAGCTTGAGGGGCAGTGGTTCTTCACAGACAATCTGCGTCTTGTCTTCAATTACGGAACCATCGATGTCACCAACAGCGCATTTACCCTCCCCTGTGACGTCGTTGATGGTTGTGTCACCGCGACGGTTGGCGTTTTGGATCCGGCTGGGACTTTGCGTAATCTTGGGGGCGGCTCTGATTCAAGACAGCCAGAGGATAGCCTGTCGGTGAGCCTGGCGTACGATCAGGAAATGGGGGCAGGTTTCTTGGGCGCGAACATTGGCTACAAGACCGTTGGCGATTTCCTGCTGGTAAACACCGGTGGCGGCGCCGATCAGCGTCTCTATGAGGGCGGCTACTCACAACTGGATGCCCGAGTGGCCTACAGTTGGGAGATGTCCAATGGCAACCAAGTTGCGATCACAGCATTTGGCAAGAATCTGACCGATGAGGAATTCAAGGAACATGCCCTATTCCTCGGGGGCCCGACAACGGGTTTCCAGGGTTGGGGTGCCCCGCGTACCTACGCTGTCGAACTGGTCTGGGAAATGTAGTTTCCAAACCAGTTAACGCTTAAAAAAGCAGGCCCTGGCCTGCTTTTTTTTGTCTTCACTCCCCAGGTTGTGGGGGTCAAAGTGATATACCCCATCAATGGTTTAAGAACAAAGCGTGTACGTCGCATTTCGGTAAGCGACAAAAAAGTCATCATTGACTGTTTTTTATGTTTTTCGATACTCTTAGCGCTGAACAGCCTATTCTGCGGTGCGCTGGCGCCGTTATTCAGGCATGATCAAGACATCGCAGCATTATTGAGACGCCTGGAGCCCTGTCATGACCCAATCGACACACAAAACATTTTGCCGCTTTTGTCATGCCTATTGCGCCATTGAGGTCGACGTCGAAAATGATCAGCCGGTTGCAGTCCGAGGAGATACCAGCGACCCCATTTACGGCGGTTACACCTGCATCAAAGGCCGACAACTGCCTGAGCAATTCGCAACGCCAAAGCGTTTACGCGAAACTCTGAAACGAGGACCCGGGGGAGACTTTGCCCCCATTGATGTTGATCAAGCCATGGACGAAATTTCAGATCAGATACAACGCATCATTGCCGAGCATGGCCCACGCAGTGTTGCCACTTATGTCGGCTCCTATGGCTATCAAAATTCAGCAGCGCTGCATGTTGCTAAAGCCTGGCACAAGCGCGTTGGATCACCCTCCTACTATACGTCTGTCACGATTGATCAACCCCACCGAAAGATCGCGCAATCGCAATTTGGAACCTGGGCGGGAGGCACACATGCATTTACCGGTGCGGATGTTTGCATGATGATCGGAAACAACCCCGTCGTTTCACAATACACGCCCTTTGGCGGACCGCCACCGTTTAGTCCTTACGCACGAATCCGGGATGAAATGAAACGAGGAATGAAGGTCATTGTTGCCGACCCTAGACGCACCGAGGTCGCCAATCGAGCAAGCCTGCATTTGCAAGTTAATCCCGCCGAAGACCCGACCTTACTGTCGGCATTCATCCGTTATGTGCTGACGGAAAACCTCTATGACGCACAATTTTGCGCTGAGCATGTCGAAGATCTTGAAGGCCTACGGGCTTTGGTTGAGCCCTTTACGCCCAGCTATGCCGCAACTCGATGTGCTATTTCTGAAGATGACCTAATCAAAGCCGCCCAAATGTTTGGGGAGGCCAAGCGCGGCGTTGCCGTCACAGGCACAGGTCCGAATATGTCGCCCCGCGGAATTTTGACTGAACATTTGATCTGCTGTTTGAATACGATCTGTGGTCGTGTAAACAAAGTTGGAGAGCGGGTGCCTAACCCGGGCGTCCTCCAAACCCCGAGAGCGCGTGAGGCGGAGGTTATCGCAGCCGACCCGGCCTACGGCAAGGGTCCCTGGTCTCGGGTCAGAGGTCTGGGGGAAATTATTGGAGAGATGCCAACTGCTGCCTTGAATGATGAAATCTTACTCGAGGGCGAAGGCCAAATTAAGGCCCTGATCTGTCTTGGCGGCAACCCAGTCGTCGCGTTCCCTGATCAAGATAAGACAGTTCGCGCGATGAAGGCCCTCGATTTACTGGTTTGCGTTGACTTGTATCAATCTGCAACCGCCAAACTCGCTGATTATATCGTCGCGCCGACCTTGAGCCTTGAGCGAGACGACGTCACCATGCTCACCGATACCTGGTACGACCAACCCTACTGCCATTACACCAAAGCGGTATTACCCAGAAATCCCCAAAGCCGTGAGGAATGGGAAATTTATTGGGAGCTTTCTCATCGTTCGGGCTTGGCACTCGAGCTTCCCGGAGGCCTTCTTGACACCCAGGTGAGACCCACCAAATTTGATGTGCTCGAGCTGCTGACGCCTAATGCGAGCGTCCCGCTCAGTGAAATCGCAACAAAAGGTCACGGTCACATTTTCAGTGATGTACAGGTCACGGTGTCGGAACCCGAGATTAAAAAAGAACACCGCTTTCAGTTACTGCCCGCAGATATCTCTGAGCAGCTTCAAGCGGTCATTGGTGAAACTTATTGGCAACAGCCCACCAATGAAGATGACGGTACCGTTTACTCGCATCTGTTAATCAGCCGCAGACTGAAACATGTCTTTAACTCCTCGGGACAGCAGCTCGAGGGCTTACGAAAAAAGGGGACCACCAATCCAGCCTACATTCATCCCGATGATCTTGCGGCACTAAAGCTGAACTCGGGGGATCTCGTAGAAATTGAGTCAGCTGCGGGAACACTTCTAGGCATTGTCGAGGCCGCCGAAGATATCAAACCCGGCGTCATCTCGATGGCACACGCCTGGGGAGACCTTCCCGACAATGGGGGTGAAGTCAGAACTCAGGGCTCGAGCACCAATCGTCTAGTGGACGATGACCGAACCTATAACCCAATCACTGGCATGCCAAGAATGAGTGCCATACCCGTTAACCTTCGAGCCGTAGCGGAGGCGGTGGCTTAATCATGACAACATTTGCTAAAACCATTGCCGCGGAGCGGCCGTCAGAAATTGCCCTCAGAGATCCACGCCAGGCTTTAACCTGGCTCGAAGTTGACGACCAACTCAACCGAGCGGCCAACGCAATTCGCTCGGCTGAGCTCGGACCAGAACGACGAATTGCCGTTTTTGCAGAAAACGGCGTGGAAACAGCGATCGCCAATTTGGGTGGACTGATCGGAGGGGCATCCGTTGTTCCCGTGAACTTTCACCTGACGGCCGAGGAAGTCGCTTATATCTTGAGTGATTCTGATAGCCGCATGCTTTTTGTAGGCCCAGAAACAGCTGAGCGGGGTCTTGCCGCAGCCCAACAAGCGGGCATCAGTGCCGTGGTTGGATGGCGCTGTGAGGAAGCGACTTTGGTGAACTGGGACTCATGGCTGGAGGAAAGCTCGGGTGCAGAGCCCGACACCAGCATCAAACCTCGGCCCAACCTGCTCTATACCTCAGGAACCACAGGCCGACCGAAAGGTACACATTTACCACCGACGATGTTTGCCGGCGGCGACACCGTTGAGGCGCACTTAGAGAACTTAAAACTCAATCCCCTGGCAACCCTTGGACCCCACCTCGTGGTGGGGCCGATGTATCACACCGGTCCTCTGAGCGGGGCCCGATTACTCGCCGCAGGCGCACCTTCGGTGATTCTGACAAAATTTGATGCTGAAAACACGCTAAAAGCCATCGCCGAGTTCAAGACCACCTCGACCATCATGGTACCCACACACTTTGTGAGACTGCTGGCGCTCGATCCGGATATTAAAGCGCAATACGATGTTTCCAGTATGATTCGAGTCAGTCATACCGGCTCAAAGTGTCCGGTTGATATTAAACGCGGCATGATAGAGTGGTGGGGACCGATTTTTACCGATGCCTATGGTGCAAGCGAGGTGGGTACCACCTGCATGATCACCTCAGAGGAATGGCTAGAACACCCAGGCTCAGTAGGACGCAGCGTTCCTCCTTTTACCGCCAAAATCTTAGATGAGGCCGGACAACCCGTTCCAGCCAACACTGAGGGACAGCTGTATTTCGAAGACGCCACAGGACGCGGTGTGGTCTATCACAATGATCCTGAAAAATCAGCAGCGGCGCATATTGCTCCTGGGGTTTTTACTTTGGGTGAAATCGCCTATATGGATGAGGACGGTTACGTCTACATCACCGATCGCTTCAGCGACATGATCGTCTCGGGCGGCGTGAACATTTACCCTGCAGAAGCCGAACAAGTGCTGATCGACCATCCTGATATTCTCGATGTCGCCTGTATTGGCATTCCTCATCCGGAAATGGGTGAAGAGCTCAAGGCCATGGTCATCCTTAAAGACAACAGGGAGGATGCTGAAGCCTCAGCCATCATTGCGTTTTGTCGGTCGAAGCTCTCCCACTACAAGTGTCCTAGGACCGTCGACTTTGTCGATGACTTAGGCCGCAATACCATGGGTAAGATCAACAAAAGAAAATTAAGAGCGCCGTTTTGGGAGGGCCACACAGATTGAATCATCGACATCTGATGTTCATCCGGCACGGCGAAACCCAGGCGAATCAGCAACAGCTGGCCTACGGCATTACCGAGTCGCCGCTTAATGAAAAAGGGATCGGCCAAGCCCAGGCAACAGGAAAACGGCTGGCTGCATGGCCTACGACCTACGATCGGATTCTTAGCAGCCCTCTATCCCGCGCACTGGAGACTGCGAAGTGGGTTAACGCTGGCTTGGATCTACCCCTCGAAATAGAGCCGGGCCTCATTGAGTGCGATCTCGGTGACTGGGAGGGCATCACTTACCAGCAAATGCATGACTATGGCTATGCGGTCAAATCTATTAAAGATGACGCTTTTGAAGGACACGGCGGGGAGAGCCCCAATACCGTTTATGCTCGAGTCGAGGCAGCTTTGACAAAAACGCTGAGTCGTTACCCCAATGAAAACATTATCTGCGTGAGCCACGGCAGCGCCATTGCTCACGGCATGGCATGGCTCATGAAAACACGACCGAAATTTGGCTACCAATACTTGATGCACAATGGGGCGATCACAGAAGTTAGGCTCGATCCAGAACCCAGCGTGCTAACGCTGAACGATTACGGCCATCTCGACGAAGTACTCCAAGCCCCCCTGGGACAACCCGCTAATGCCCAGCAAGCCTGATTTTCCTACATCTCCGGCTGCGCTGACCGCAGACTGGTTGACCTCGGCCTTAACGCCCGCCTTCCCAGGCATCAGGGTTGATGCGTTCGAGAAAACCACCATCGGTGTTGGATCAGGGTTTATGGGGGATCTCGAGCGGGTTTCGCTGAAAACCCATTCGATTGCAGGGCACCCCGAAACCGTCGTGGTTAAATTCTCGTCGCACTTTGAAGCGACTCGAATTCTCGCGGGAAGGATGAATTACTATGGTCGTGAGCTCGGATTCTACGAGGATTGTGCCGAAACCGCAGGGGTTAGGACGCCCATTATTTATTGTCAGCGCTTTGACCCTCTCAATCAGCATTTCGTTATGGTCATGGAGGACCTTGCGCCAGCTGTTCCCACCGATCAAGTCATTGGGAATACCCTCGAGCAATCCGAGCAGGTCATGCTGGCCTTCGCCGATCTTCACGGCCGATGGTGGAATAGTCCCGATCTTAAGCACATGGCTTGGACTGCGCCAATTACCCATGTCACTCCAATTAAGGAGAGTCTTGCCCAACTCGAAGACAGCATTTCTAATGCAGAGCGCACAGGTCGTTTTGATGCCTATCCGAACATGAAGCGACTCCAACCCAGACTACCGCCTCTGTTTGCCATGGAACCGCCTCAGCCGGAGCCCTACACCCTGGTACACGGCGACCTCCGGTCAGATAACATTTTCTTCTCACCTGAATCACCAACGGGCGAACCAACGATCATTGATTGGCAAACAGCCGGCATTGGCCAGCCCATGACAGATATCGCGAGGTGGCTGACTCAGAGCATCGATGTTGACTTAAGGCGTCAGCACGAAACGCACTTACTCAAGCTCTACCACGACCGACTATTGGCCAATGGCGTAGAAAACTACAGCTACAAAAAAATGCTGCAAGAATATGAAATCAACCTGGTTGTCACCCTGTTGATGTTTTCTATGAGCATGGACGAAATCGAGCAAACTTCTGAGCGAGCAGCACCGTTATTTCATGCCATGTATTCGCGACTTGATGCTGCGTTGGTGGACTGGGATGTCGAAAAAACCCTGAAAATACTGCCTTTCATGATCCCTTTCATGAAACTCGGCAATTGGATCAAAACAATATTTAACTAAGAGCGTTTAACTAAGCGTTTTTAACTAAGAACATTCAACTAAGAAAACTGAACTAAAAATTTGAACTGAGAACATTATGACTGAGCAATCCCTCAATGAAGTTAACCCGCTAGATCCAGAAATTTTGGCTTGCCCCTACGCGTTTAATCAACGCCTACGCGAAGAAGCGCCGGTCTACCATTGTCCAGTGACGGGGGTTTATTTTGTTTCGGATTACAACAACGTCGTGGATGTCGCCAAAAACGAAAAGCGTTTTTCCAACGAATTTTCAATGATTCAAGCCGGGACAACACCCCCCCGAGACCCTGAAATGGAGGCGATCTTAAAGAAGGGCTATCGCAGAGTTGACACGATGCTCACCGCCGACCCTCCCCGGCAGCGCCGCTACCGCTCCTTGTGTCAAAAACCGTTCTCCGCCAGTAGCGTCGCAAAACTCCAACCGTATATCGAGACCTTGGCCCATGAACTGATTGACGAAATCATCGATCGTGGACAGTGCAACTGGATGGATGCATTTGCCGTTCCTATGCCGGTTCGAATGATTGCCTACATCCTGGGCGTGCCCTTGACGGATATGGCGCTGTTTAAAGAATGGTCGGACGCCAATGTCTACTCATTTTCAGCGGGCCAAACCCGGGAGGGAGCGCTGCGCGCGGCAGAACTGGTCGTCGATTTTCAACACTATTTTGCAGAAAAAATCGAAAGTAGAAAAAAAACCCCCACGGATGATGTTTTATCGGACATCGTCAACGCATCGGCGGATGGAGAACATCCAATGGACACTGAAGAGTGCCTATCGGTGATCTCTCAGCTGCTGGTGGCCGGAAATGAAACCACCACCAGCACCTTTGCCGAGGGCATGCACCTTCTCGCAACCCATCCCGAACAGGTGGCTTTGGTTCAAAAAGATCCCAGCCTCATTCCCAATATGGTGGAAGAGATGTTGCGGCTTTCGACCCCAACCGCTCAAATGTGGCGCATTTGCCGAGAGGACACTGAAGTGGGCGGCGTTAAGATTCCTGCAGGGGCCACGATGATGATCAAATTCGGATCGGCCAATCGTGATGCTGAGCAGTTCCCTGAGCCTGACGCCTTTGATGTGACCCGGGACAATCTCAAAACGCAGATTGCTTTTGGCCAAGGCGTTCATCACTGCTTGGGGGCTCCCTTGGCAAGACAAGAGCTGATTGTTGGCTTTCGGGTTATTTTGCAGCGGATGACGGGATTTAGAGTCCCCAAGGGGCAAGAGAACCTCGAGTTTATGCCCAGCTTATTGCTGCATCCGCCGACCGACCTCAACATTGAGTTTGATCGTTTACCCTGAGAAAGATCCAAGGCGGGAGCGCATTGAGTCTGCAAGGTCCCTCGATGAACCCGAGTTGTCATGCAAGGGCCAATCGTCAGACGCTTAGGCGGGGCTCAATTAAGGCCTCAAAGGTGCGACCTTTTGCTGCCTCATGCCAGCGGAGGAATAGCCCTTAACATTCTCAGCGAAGAACTCTATGCTTGGAGCATCGCGGTCTTGGAGACTCGGGTGAGCCTTTAGACCTTTGGACAGATTATTTTGGAGAATTCATTATGAGAGCTGCCGTATTTCACCGTCCAGGTGAGCAACTGACCATCGAAACAGTGCCCGAGCCGACCATCTCTGATCGAGAGATGCTGGTCAAGGTCAGTCATTGCGGTATCTGCGGCACCGATATCCATGCCTCAAAAGAAGGACCTTTTATGGCACCGCCTGAGACAATCTTTGGGCATGAGTTTACGGGGGAAATTGTACAAATCGGTACGGCGCTTGAAAACGGTGAGTTCGCCCTTGGTGATCGGGTGACCTCCCTACCCTTTATCGATGACAAAACCATCGGTCTGGGAAAAATATCTGGCGCCTACAGCGAATACGTCAAGGTCGGCTATGATCTAGTGGTCAAACTGCCAGAATCCCTTTCGAATCGAGAAGGTGCGCTGGTCGAGCCACTCGCGGTTGGACTGCATTCCGTCAAAATGGCTGGCAATATCGCTGGAAAAACAGTGCTCATCATTGGAGCCGGCCCGATTGGGTTGACCTGCGCGATCTGGGCACGTTTTTTCGGCGCCGCCCAGATTGTCATCAGCGAAATGGCAGAAGCAAGGCTCAAGATGGCTCGAGACTTTGGTTTTAATGATTTCGTGGACCCCACTGGGGATGTTGATGCCGAATTCATCGCTCTGACGGGGGGGGCCCCGGAAGTGCAATTTGAGTGCGTCGGAGCCACCGGCCTGATGCAGGCGTGTATTTTGAGAGCGCCTAAACGTGGACTGATTATGGGTATCGGTGTTTGCGATCACCCCGACACCATTACGCCTCTGGTGGCTTTTGGCAAGGAACTCACCATCCAATGGGCCGTAGGCTACGACAAAGAGGACTTTGAATTTACGATCGCAATGATGCTCCAGGGCCGAATCGACGCCAGCGCCATGGTCACCGATGTGATTTCCCTCAGCGCAGTGCCGGAAGCCTTCGAGGCGCTCAAATCGCCCAGTCATCAGTGCAAGGTGTTGATCGATCTAGATCTAGAGTAGGCTGCGCCTTCGGTGTCTCAAGGGGGCATGCAATAGCCCCCGTCCTGAGTATCGATGTACCGTGTCGCCACTGAGCAGCGGCATTCATGCCCTGCTACGGAGCCACCATTAACTTACCCATGTGTCCCCCCGAGAACAGCATTGTCAATGCCCGGGGAAACTGATCGATCCCAGATTCTATCTGCTCGGGAAGCTTAAACTTTCCTGCCAACACCCATTCAGTAATTGACTCCTGAATCTCGGCATACTCCTCGTGAAATCGCATGACCGTAAAGCCAAGCATGCTGGCATTGCGCTCAGGAATTTTGAGATAGTTTGTTGGACCATAGACTGACCCCGTCCGCTCATACTGAGAGACAGCACCGCAGATCACAACACGGGCGCGTTCATTGATTTGCAGCAGCACGGCATCCAAAATCGCGCCGCCTACATTATCAAAAAAGACATCAATGCCATCGGGCGCCGCTGCTAGAAGTTGGCCCTCCAGATCAGGCGCCTTGTAGTCCACCGCGGCGTCACAACCAATTTCATTGAGTAAGTAATCAACCTTGGCAGCTCCCCCTGCGATACCAATCACCCGAGCCCCCAGATTTTTAGCGACCTGGCAAGCACACGAGCCCACTGCTCCGGCTGCAGCCGAGACCACGACGGTGTTGCCTTCTTGGACTTCTGCAACTCTTGTCATACCCGCATAGGCCGTCATCCCAGTGGCTAAGCCTAAAACGCCCAAGTAGCTCCGCGCCGGTAGCTCTTTTTCTTCGAGCTTTTGCAGCATGACGCCCGGCAACTTTGCATGGGTTTGAGCGCCCATGGGTCCAAACACTGCATCGCCCTGATTCAACCCTTCAAACTGACTCGATAACACCCTTGCGGTACCGAGAGCCATAATCGGCTGGCCAATCCCTGCAGTGCCGTGAAAAGCGCCCTCATCAAAGGTCGTTCGGATAAACGCATCAACCGATAGATGCTCAATCTCCAATAGCACCTCTCCGGGTTCAAGTGGCGCGAGTTCCTCGTCGATTAAACTCATATCCGATTCTTGAACGGACCCTTCTGGTCGGCTCGTTAAGACAACTTTGGTGGTTTTCATTAAGGTCCCCCTGAGACTCGAATATTTTGACCCGTCACCCAGGCAGCGCCTGGCGAGAGCAGGTATAAGGCCGCGGCACCCAAATCGGTGGGTGTACCCAACCGTCCCGCTGGCAACTTCAGCATTTGTTCTAGATTCGGTAAATCGTCCTCCTCCAAGCGCAAAGCTTTCATCATGATTTCCGTTGGAACAGCGCCGGGCATAATACAGTTCACTCGAATTCTTGGACCGAGCTCCTGTGCGAAGGTCTTGGTTAACATATTGACCCCCGCCTTCGCCGCCGAGTAGTGACCACTCCCGGGAATCACGTCCTCCGCGGCCAGCGAGGAGATGTTCAAAATGCGTCCGGATTCCATTGTGGCAGCGGCGATCCTCGTGCACTCCCAAACCGCCGTTAAATTCAAAAGCAAGGTGCGATCCCATTCCTCTCGATCCAGTTTATGGAGTGCACGCTGGACACTAGACCCGCCTGCATTATTGACCCACATATGAAGACCACCAAATTCGGAGACCGCAAAATCTGCAAGTCCCTGCACGGCTTGAGCATCCGTGACGTCGGTCGCGCAGGCTAGAGCACGACCACCGGCCGCATTAATTTCTTCTGCAACTCGCTCGATTTCACTGGCGCGCCTTGCAGCACAAACCACTCGAGCGCCTGCACTGGCAAGCACTTTGGCAATACCCTCGCCTATACCTCGCCCAGCGCCTGTCACTACAGCGGTCTCGCCTTCGAGACTGAATAATTCTTCGATCATAGTGCTCCTACCTGCTAGTTTTTGAATGCTTGAAAACCGTCAAGCTTGCCGGTTTAATGTCAACAAGGTCAAGTCACAATAGACTTTTAAATATTTCTCAACCTAGGGAGTTCGCTATGTCAAAGGAACAACTCGTGACCATCGCGAAAAGCAACCTTGAGCATGCCGAGGCAGGAACAATCCAGCAAACCGAAAATTTCCATCAGGTTCCAGCGTCACACTATTTTGATCCAGAGCGCTGGGATCAAGAAATGAACAAAATTTTTAAGCGCGTTCCATTACTCCTTGCAACAACCGCTGAGCTCCCTAATCCAGGGGATTATAAAGCCCTCGATGCTGCAGGCACGCCAGTGCTGATCAGTCGAGACAGCGCTGGCAGCGTCCAAGCATTTTTTAACATGTGCAGCCATAGAGGCGCCCAAATCATGCCCCAAGGACGCGGCAATACACACCGTTTTACCTGCCCGTATCACGCTTGGACCTACAGCCTTGAAGGTGAATTAACAGCCATTTACGCCAACAAAGACTTCGGTGACTTGGATAAGAGCTGCCACAACCTTACCCCACTGCCCTGTCTGGAACGCGCAGGATTAATCTGGGTGACTTTGAGCCGAGACAGTAGCCTCCCCATCGAGACCTTCCTCTCGGGCTATGATGCCTTACTGGCGCAGTTTGGATTTGAGAACTGGCATTATTTCGCCAGCCAAGCGGTGGAAGGTCCTAATTGGAAAATCGCCTACGACGGCTACATGGATCTCTATCACCTTCCAATATTGCATAAAGACACCTTCGGACCTGATTATCCAAATCGAGCAAACTACTACAATTGGGGACCTCATCAGCGGGTCGCAGGACCAGACCCAAGGCTCGCGGAGTTCAAAGAACGTCCCGTCGAAGACTGGCCCGACGACGCCCTAACGGCAGGCGTCTGGACAATTTTTCCGCATATTTCTATTGCAAGCTTTGATGGTGGCGGCAGAAGCATCATGCTCTCGCAATTATTTCCAGGAGAAACACCCGGCACATCTATTACGATTCAGCACTATCTGATGGAAAGCGCGCCAGATGAAACCCGGGCAGCGGAGGCGAAGACCCAGTTTGAATTTCTTAAATACGTCGTCGAGCAAGAGGACTACGCCACTGGCTTGAAACAGCAACGGGCCTTGGAATCCGGCGGCAAGGACTATGTCCTATTCGGTAAAAACGAAGGTGGTGGACATCACTTTCACCACTGGGTCGATCTGTTACTACGGACCGAAGATAAGGACCTCAAAGCGCTCTTTGAAACGCATCAGAAAACTTTTTTTACCGCCCATTAAGTGAGGGCGCGCCTAAGGCCTGTGCGCCGGGTTTTATAAGGCAGGAGCAGCGCTCTGAGTACGAACCCCAGCCCGACTTACTGGTTATTTTTAGCATTATTGAATTAAGGAAGCAGCATGGAAAAAGCAGAAGATCATGAAATGGTATCCATCTATTATCTTGACCCTGAAGACCGAGATGCCTTGCTGCTTGAGCAGAAAGAATGCGTTTTAAACTGGGCCACAAAAGACAGTTGGCCCATGGGCGTGGTGCATTCCTATATTTTCCGAAAGGGTCGAATCTGGATCACTGCAGGCGCCCATCGACACCGCGTCTCGGCGCTGCGAAGAAACCCAAAAGCTTCAGTGGTCATCACCTCAAAAGGAACGTCGATGGGGGCCGGTAAGTCCATTACGATTAAAGGCACCTGTGAAATTCACGACAGCAGAGAAATCAAAGACTGGTTTTATCCGGAATTGGCCAACGCGATCCGAGACACACCCGAGGAGATCAAAGCCTTCGAGTCAATGCTCGATTCGCCGCTTCGAATTGTTTTAGAGATCACCCCTGTCAAGTGGATCACTTATGACGGTGCCAAGATGCGCGAGCACGCTCAAGGTACCCTTGATCCGAGCCGAGTTTCGAGCCCGCTAGAATCGGATACGACTCGACTGGCCAAGGAGAAAGCGAAACGGAACATCGCCAATGACTGATTTTCAACACATAATCAAAGATGCACCCAGACCCGGCGTCAGCCGCATCACGTTGAATCGTCCTGATTCGCGCAATGCTCTCAATAACCAGCTGCGCACAGAAATTTACAGCACACTGGAGTCAAATGACCAAGACCCTGACGTTAAGGTCACGGTCATCCGGGGCGCTGGTAAAGCTTTTTGTGCCGGCTATGATCTAAAAGCTAACAATCGACAGGACCAACCGTTTCACACTGCTCCAGGAGATGGGAATTGGGCTCGTCACGTCGTGGATGGTTTTTTCAGAGTTTGGGATCTCGCCAAACCGGTCATTGCACAAGTCCACGGCTACTGCCTAGCGGGGGGCACCGAGCTTGCGACTTCTTGCGACTTAGTCTACGTTGCGGAGGATGCCAAAATCGGCTATCCCGTAGTCCGTTCAATGAGTCCCCCTGACAATCAGTTTTTCCCGCATCTGCTGGGGTTAAGAAATGCCATGGAAATGATGCTCACTGGAGACGCGATCTCTGGTGTTGAAGCGGCCGAGCAAGGTTTTGCCAATCGCGCCTTTCCCTTGGAGGATCTTGAGTCGAACGTTCTCGATATTGCCTCAAGAGTTGCGAAGGTGCCGACTGATCTACAGCAAATGAACAAGCGCGCCGTGCATCGCCAAATGGAACTGATGGGCGTTCGTGCAGCGATTAGGTCAGGAACAGAAATTCAAGCACTGGCCTTCCACACCAAATCGACCCAAGCCCACTTTAAAGAGCTCGCTGCGGGTCTAACAGACGCACTCAGTTCCCGCGATGAGAAGTTTGGCGACTACCGTACGGAAAACAAGCAAGACTGAGGATGATTCGAGGTTAAAATCGCTGAAGCTGTCTAGCACCAAAGGACGGGTTTGGCTTCAACTGCCGATGGGCCCTTCCCGCAGCGCCAGCCGTCAAAAAGGGCCGCTTGTGCCAAGCTAGGCCATCCAGGCTTCGTCACTTTCATGCCGTAAGCGTCGGACACATGGGCACCCAGTACCTGAACCTCATCACCCCAGACACACGTCAGGTCATGGGGTTTGACAACCCAAAGCGAACAACCGCACAAGGGTCTCTATTGTGCGGACCTTTATGAAAAAAAGCGCCCTCGCCGCTCGGGCTATCGCTCAGCTTTTCTGCTTCGCTTGCGCTCTAATGATCTCAGCGCCCCGGGGATCAACCGCCATACCATGGACTTGCTGGTTATTGGCGTGTCCAAGCTGCTGAAGCGACATCGCGGCTTGCAGCGCGGTCCAAAGCCCTTGGCTGTCCTGCATTTGATTGACGGACTGCTTAGCCAGTTTTAAGCCAAAACTTGGCCTCTGGGCGATGTGCTCGGCCATATCGGTTGTAAATTGCGTCAAGTCGTCCCGGGCAACCACGTGATTAACCATTCCAAAGGCTTTGGCCTCTTCGGCAGTAATTGGCTCACCGGTAAATAACATTTCTTTGGCCTTTCGGACACCGACTTCCCAGGGATGTGCAAAATACTCAACGCCGTTGACGCCAAAAGCAACCACGGGATCAGAAAACGTTGCATCGTCGCTGGCAATGATCATATCGCACACCCAAACAATCATTAGGCCGCCTGCAATCACTTTGCCCTGAACTTCTGCAATCACCGGTTTTGGAAGGTTTCGCCAGCGCCAGCACATACCAAGGTAAATTTCTTCCTCCACGGCCATCGATCCCTCGGATCCTGGTAGCTCAAACCCACCCCACGTGCCGACGGTTTCAAACTCGGACAATTTAGCCCGATCCCGCAAATCATGGCCTGAAGAGAAATGCTTACCATCTGCGGCTAGCACGATGACATTCACCTCATCATCCTGAGCAGCCCGGTCAAACGCATCATTCAACTCGTAAGTCATTTCGCGATTCTGTGCATTGCGTGCCTCATCACGGCTGATCACAATGCGGGCAACGCCGTTTTTTACGGCCTCGTATCGTATCGTTTTAAATTCGTCGCTCATCTTCGTCCTTCCCACCTCAGTCATTGAATCGGCCAACCCACTCAATCCGCCAGCCAGCCTTCATTGTTTATCCAAGCGCCAAGGGCCAAGCAGTCTAAAAACCCCCAGCACTTGCTCAGCGCGTCCCTCTGATATCCTAGTGGTCTAACGCGCCATACACAATGTTCTTCAGTTGTCCTCTAAAGTTAAAGGTCGATGAGGGCATCAATTGCGTCATAAATATAATGACCAACTCCTCTCGAGGATCAACAGAGAAAATGGTCGAAGCCGCGCCGCCCCAGTAAAAGTCGCCATCACCGATTTGTCCGGAGGCAACCTCCCCAAGGTTCATCGCAAAACCAAGGCCAAAACCAATGCCCTCGTAGGCTGTCTCCGAAAAACTACCCAAAGCCATACGGCTGAGATCCTGATCTGCACCTAAGTGATTCAGGGTCATCATCTCAAGAGTTCTGGGACTCAATAGTCTTCGACCTTTGAATTGACCGCGCTGACGGAGCATTTCGCAAAAGTTGAAGTAATCTTTTGTTGTACTCACAAGCCCGCCCCCTCCCGATAGAAAGGTTGGGGGGGTCCCATAAGTACTTTTCATCGGATCATCGATGAGGCTCAGGGACCGATCTGGACGGCGAGCATAGTTCGCAGCAAACCGTTCAAGTTTTGATCCAGGAACGTGAAACCCCGAATCCGCCATTTCGAGGGGCTCGAAAATGTTCGACTGCAAATAGTCATCAAAAGATTGTCCGGAGAGCGCCTCAACCAGGTAACCACAAACATCAGTTGCATAGGAGTAAAGCCATGCTTCTCCCGGATGAAACCGAAGTGGCATACCCGCGAGTGCCGTTGTAAATTCGCTCAGAGTGAAGTCAGACCTTCGGCCAAGCCCCGCTGTTTGATAACAGCCATCAACAGCATGCTCACCATTACCGTAGCTAAGACCCGCGGTGTGACTTAGCACATGTCGGAAAGTGATCGGCCGTCGACTCGGTTCTGTTATCACTTGATCGCCTTCCCCGCTGACATAGACCTTCGGGTCTTTCCATCCCGGGATAATGCGGGAGATCGGATCATTGAGCTGAAACATTCCACGTTCGTAGAGCTGCATCAAAGCAACCGAGGTGACAGGCTTTGTCATCGAATAAATTCTAAAAATCGTATCCTCGGCGACCCTCTCCCCACGCGCTTCATCGGCAAAGCCCAGGGATCCAAAGTGCGCAATAACTCCGCGTCTCGCAACCAGGGTCTGACAACCTTTAATCTTTCCAGAATCTAAGTACTGCGTTTGAAGATGCTCATCAAGTCGGCTTAATCGATCCGGTGAAAATCCGGCAGCTTTTGGGTCGATCTTCATTGACTGTTCCTCTCCATTGAATTCAGGACGTAGGTATTGAGCCGCCAGGATAGCTGACCCTACCCCCCCACTGTTTACGAAGATACCACAAGAAGCCGCAGCATCGCGTCGGGATAGCGACAATCCCTCAAGCGCCCCCAACCCCGGGGCTTCGAAAATACCAAATCTTTGATAGAATCTAACCCCCGAGCTGCCTTCATCAGAGGAAGCCAGACGGCACCGCCACCCTTTTCGTGATCGAGGAGTCCACCTGCAATGGCTGAATCCAAGAACATCGCAATCGATGCCTCACCGGACAAGCTGATCAGCAAAACTTACTTGAGCCGCGCTGTGGAACCCTTCGAAACCGCTGCGCTCGAAGCACTTTTAACCTCTTGCAGGCATACCAACGGTCAGGAACAGGTTACCGGCGCTTTGCTCTACCACGGCGGCTATTTTATGCAGCTGATTGAAGGATTTGATGAAGCCGTTGAGCGCACTTATGCGCGCATCGTCTCTGACTCTAGACATGAGATCGTTAGTGTCCTGTTTGAAGATCACATCAGCGCCCGCTTCTTTCCAGATTGGTCAATGGGATTTCGTACTTCCGAAGGCGCCGACGCTGCCTCCATCGAGGCCATCTATGAAACAGCCTCTCGCTCAGCGGCTCGCTTCCCAATTAATGATTTCTTGTTGCTGTTCGGCAATGACGGCGATTGATACCTTGACCAATTTAACTGCCAAAACGGTAGCGCAGTTTCACCACTAAAGCGTTAATGATGGGGTCATTAAACGCATCGCCCAGAAGATCTGAAAAGTGATCTTCTTCAGTGGACGGCAATTGATTGCCTCGATTATAGACCACGTAAAAGTCAGTTAATGGGGCAATCTCCCAGCGATACCGCAACTGCGTTGTCAAAAGACTGACCGTAAAGCGATTTCTCTGCTGGTCCGCTTGCACGACAGTTTGCAGCGCTCCGTCGTTCTCAGGCACGACAAAACGGGCCTGCTCGTACGCTTTTACACCGGCCCACTGAAAGCTTAATTTAATTTGATGATTTGCAGCGAGCATCCAATTCAGATCGAAACTGGGTTGCAAATCTACAGCATCAAAAGATCCAAAAGAACGCGCGCCTTGGTAAACCATCCAGCCCCGGCGCCGCTTGTAGCTGACGTCCAGATCAAAATACAAACGATCTGAGATCCGTGCTGTCATGCCAACCAAGAATTTTCGGGTCCAGCCTCCCAGGTCTTCCTGGAGACCTCCAACACCGAAGGACAGGCTGACTGGGCGACTTGCATCTGTCGCCCAAAGCAAGTCCCACCACAGGCGGTCAGCCGTCTTGTAGGCCCCGTTACCTCGAGAATTTCGGTCGTCAAAGCGCTCAGGCAGGTAACCGAGACCAGTGCGGACCGTGTTGCGGCCGCTTAACACCAAGGTGTTGCGCCAGAAAATCCCTTGATCAACGACCTGACCTTTAGACAGGTTCTCTTGGTGACGAACAACCACGGTCCCTCGCGTGGACCGAAACCAACGTCCCGGTTTGGGGTTCGCATAACCTAAAATGTATTGTCCCCCGCGATAATTGTTGCGAAGCAGAAACCCGAGATCATTGATATCGACATTGGCATCAAAATACTCGTACTCAAATTTATGCTGCAAAGCTGCACTGGGTGCAAAACGCACATCGAGTACCGCGCCTCGACCCGATACGCCACCCACCTCACTTTCAAGCACCTGCAGATCCGCACCAAAGGCGCCACTTTTTTTTCCGTAATGAAGGTCAACCCCATGGACCTCGGCGTCATATTGAGGACCCGCCACACGAGTCCCCAGATACCCAGCCCCGAATCGATCGTGCTCGGACTGCTCGTAGAGTAATCTGAGGACGCTGAAATCCCGTCCCGCATCGGCGATGATCGCGGTCGCCCCATCAGAATCTGAGCCAATCCAAGAAACATCATCTTCAAACGCAGACAGCGCGCCATAGCGAAAACCGCCTTGACCACCGGTGAGTTTCACTGCGCCGAGTAAACTTGTGGGTAAGTCCCGCTCGCCCCGATTGACAGAAAGCCCACCTGGGACTGTGACTTGATTGGCGGTACCGCCAATTCTCCGGGTGTTCAGTAAACTGATGGGCGCCGGTAGGAAATCTCTCACGAACACCCGCCTAGAAGTCGTTGCAAAGTTTTCGTTCGTAACCTCTCTGAAACTGTTGCCTGAGTTAGCTCTCGGCGTGGTTTCAAAAACCTCACTGCCTTCAAGAAAAAACAGGCGTTTCTCAGGGAAAAAGGTTTCGAGGGCAGTCAAATTTAAAACCACATCATCCGCTTCCACCGCACCAAAGTCGGGGTTCACCGTCGCATTGACGCCCAATAATGGCAACGGTTGCCAACTGACATCCATGCCGATTCGGAGGTCGTTTTCATCCCTCGCGGAGTCGACGGTTGCTGAAGCAAAAGGAATCAAACTCCACCTTTGGCGCGGCGCCACACCCTCGACCATCATGGTATTGAGCGCGGTGACAAATCTTGATGACGAGTAGGAATGCCCTGGCCACTGGTAGCGCTGGTTGCGGCCAGAAACTTGACGGCTGGCGGCAAACCCAATGCTCCGAATCTGCTCTGATTTAGGCAAGTTCATCATCGACCATGGGAGATACATTTCCACACTCCAGCCGCCGCTAAATTCTGCTGATTTCCCGATCCATGGGCCATCCCAGTCGTTGGTGTAACGCCGTTCTGGTAAGACTTTGCCATCCATCACCGGATCGCCCAATGCAACGATAAACCAATAGGCGAATTGACCCTCGCCCGAGGTGTCTAAGGTCACCCCAAAGGTGTCACGATCAATAAATTGATCCCTCGGAGTTAGGCGCCGAACTAAAGAATCAACAGGTTGCTTCATCACCGAGGAGACATACATTCCTTTATCGGTGGCCAACCAACGAATTTCCGTGGCGTACTCCCCTTTAGCCCCCGTGCCGGGAACCGCTACAATCATATTGTCAAACGTCGGTATCTCCTGCCAGACCGCTTCGTCTACCACCCCATCAAGAACGATATCGACTTCCCCGTGCGGGCGGGTCGACACCTCAATGCGATGCATCGGGATACCTTCTAACTCCCCTTTTATCTGCTGAACACCTGGGATTGAGGCGGCAGGCGCGCTAAAAAGATAGACGCTAAAAAAGAGGACGCCCAAACGCCATCCCCGAACTCGGATTCGTTGATTAAGGTTTTTTGTCATAACTAGATATTCTGCTTTTCAGCCCTGCCAGTCCAGCGATGGATAACCCATCATCACCAAAAATGATCAATCACAGCGGCTCTGCTTGTGCTCATGCGCTGACCTCAAACACAACTATTCATGGATGCCATAAGCCTTGATCTAGATTTCCCGTCTGCTCGCACTGAGTTAAAAATCTAATCAGTTTGCTAACCGCTTTATCGACATTCAATCCGGGCGCCCTGGACCCTTGAGGGCAAAAGAACCTCACAGTCCTTTCCCTTAACGGGCGATCGTGTTTGAATCGA
>Ga0209631_10001763_pt1 | contig 26995 bp, 26 predicted proteins | sample COG_08_FD_184752 | JGI IMG/M metagenome (GOLD analysis project Ga0209631, IMG submission 184752) | Pelagic Microbial community sample from North Sea - COGITO 998_met_08 (SPAdes) (version 2) | ecosystem: Environmental > Aquatic > Marine > Neritic zone/Coastal water | place: Helgoland, sampling... | reverse complement strand
TACCTGGATATGGAATTGATTATTGGCCTAAAAATGCAAAAATAATTCAAGTTGATATGAACTCAGATAGAATAGGTTTAACAAAAAAAGTTTCTGTAGCTATTTGTGGTGATGCCAAAATGGTAGCCCAACAGCTTTTAGCTAAGTTATCACCTAAAGCAGGCGATATAGACAGACAAAAAAGAAAAGATTTAATTCACCAAACTAAGTCTGCATGGTTACAAAAATTATCAAGTTTAGATCATGAAGAAGATGATAAAGGAACAGTTTGGAATAAAGAAGCAAGAGAGAGAGATAAGGATAGAATGTCTCCAAGACAAGCATGGAGAGCTATTCAAGCTGGTATGCCAGAGGATGTAATTATTTCAAGTGATATTGGAAATAATTGTGCAATTGGTAATGCTTATCCTACTTTTGAAAAAGGAAGAAAATATTTAGCTCCAGGATTATTTGGTCCATGTGGTTATGGATTTCCAGCAATACTTGGGGCAAAAATTGGATGTCCTGATACACCAGTTATAGGTTTTGCGGGAGATGGTGCGTTTGGAATAAGCATGAATGAAATGAGCTCATGTGCAAGAGAAGAATGGCCATCTATTACAATGGTAATTTTTAGAAATTACCAATGGGGAGCAGAAAAAAGAAATACAACATTATGGTTTGACAATAACTTTATTGGAACCGAATTAGATCCAGAATTAAGCTATGCAAAAGTAGCTGATGCTTGCGGTTTAAAAGGCGTAACAGTAAGATCAATGGAAGAAACAACAAAAGCAATCAAACAATCTTGCGAAGATCAGAAAAAAGGTATCACAACTTTTATTGAAGTTATTTTGAATCAAGAGCTAGGTGAGCCATTTAGAAGAGATGCTATGAAAAAACCAGTTAAAGTAGCAGGAATTAACAGATCGGATATGAAACCTCAAAAAGGTTTAAATTAATAAAAACAACACCATGAAAATAAAAAATTCTAATAGAAGCTTTGGCTTACTATTTTTTATTGTCTTTTTAGGAATAGGATTATGGCCGTTAAAAAGCGGCCAGGAAATTAATATTTATTTGATAATGATTTCACTATTTTTTTTAACACTTGGGTTAATTAATTCAAAAATTTTATCACCATTGAATATGGCTTGGATAAAATTTGGAGAAATTTTAGGGATAGTAATTGCCCCAATTATAATGGCTTTAGTTTACTTTATTGTTTTAACACCAATTAGTTTAATAGTAAGAATGCTTGGCAAAGATTTATTAGGGTTAAAATTCTTTGAGAAACAAGATACATATTGGATTGAAAGAAAAAAAAAATTAGGTTCAATGAAAAAACAATTCTAAATGATAGATTTTTTAAAAGAATTTTGGGACTTCCTAAGAGAAAGAAAAAAATACTGGCTGTTTCCGATCATAATTGTTTTAGCAATATTTGGAATATTAATTGTTTTAAGCCAAGGAACTGCAGTGGCTCCTTTCATATATACTATTTTTTAAGTGGCATCTATTTTAGGCATATCAGCATTTTTCCACGACAGCGCAGCAGCATTAATTATAGATGGTAAAATTATAGCAGCAGCCCAGGAAGAAAGATTTTCAAGAAAAAAGCATGATGCAAGATACCCATTTCATGCTGTTGAATATGTTTTAAATGAATCTAAATTAAAATTAAATCAAATAGATCACATAGTATTTTTTGAAAAACCTTTTCTAAAATTTGAAAGATTATTGGAAACTTATATGGCATTCGCTCCAAAAGGGTTTAAATCTTTTAGTCTTTCTATGCCGATATGGTTAAGAGAAAAATTATTTCAAAAAAAATTCTTATTCGATAAACTTAAGCAGCATGATGAAAAGTTTAATGATATTAAAAAGATTAATTTTTCAGAACATCATTATAGCCATGCAGCTAGTGCATTTTATCCGTCACCATTTAAAGATGCAATTATTTTAACATTAGACGGTGTAGGCGAGTGGGCTACTACTACAGTTGCTGTTGGAGATAAAAATAAGCTTGAAATAATTAAAGAAATCTATTTTCCGCATTCACTAGGTTTATTATATTCTGCCTTTACTTATTATACAGGATTTAAAGTTAATAGCGGTGAATATAAATTAATGGGCTTAGCTCCTTATGGCAAACCTATATTTAAAGATCTAATTATAGAAAAACTTTTAGATCTTAAGGAAGATGGATCTTTCAAATTAAACATGGAATATTTTGATTTTGCTACAGGTTTAACAATGACTAACAATAAATTTTCAAAACTTTTTGAAACACCAGTGAGAGATGCTAAAAAAAACCAATTAAACAAATTCCATATGGATATTGCAGCATCAATTCAAGCAGTAACAGAAGAAATAATTTTACGATTAACAAAAAGTTTATCAAAACATTATAATGTAAAAAATTTATGTTTAGCTGGAGGAGTAGCACTTAATTGTGTAGCGAATGGAAAAATTCTAAAAGAAAAGATATTTGAAAAAATTTGGATACAACCGGCAGCTGGTGATGCAGGAGGTTCTCTAGGGGCAGCTTTAGCCTACTGGCATCATGAATTAAAAATGCCAAGAAATAATTATAAAGATCAGATGAACGGTTCTTACTTAGGACCTAAACTTGAAAACAATGTAATTGAAGATAAACTTAGAAATCTAAAAGCTAATTATAAAAAACAAAAACCAAGTGAAATTATATCAATCACTGCAGAAGAGTTATCAAAAGAAAAAACAGTAGGGTGGTTTCAAGGAAGAATGGAATTTGGCCCCAGAGCTTTGGGCGGAAGATCAATTCTGGCTGACCCAAGGTCTGAAAAGATGCAAAAGGAATTAAATTTAAAAATAAAATTCAGAGAAAGTTTTAGGCCGTTTGCACCTTCAATATTAAGAGAAGATGTCAGTAATTGGTTTGATTTAGATTGTGATAGTCCTTACATGCTTTTAGTTGCTGAAGTAAAAAAAGATAAGCAAATTAAAATGACAGAAAATGATGAAAATTTATTTGGAATTGAAAAATTAAATATTAAAAGATCAAGCATTCCCGCCATAACTCATGTTGATTACTCTGCTAGAGTCCAAACTGTCCATAAAGAAACAAATCCAAGATATTATGAATTAATAAAAAAATTTAAAAAAATTACGCAATGTCCAGTTTTAGTCAATACTTCATTTAATGTACGCGGCGAACCAATTGTTTGTTCTGTTGAAGATGCATTTAATTGTTTTATGGGAACAAATTTAGATGTTTTAGTTATTGAAGACTTTATTCTTTTTAAAAATGATCAAGATAAATCGTTAGTAAAAGACTATAAAAATAAATTTGAATTAGATTAAATTTAAAAAATGTTTGATAAATATAAAAAAAATTTTTTCTCTCAGAATGGTGAAGACGGAGTAATCCTTGAACTACTTAAAAGGCTTAAATTAAAAAAAAAGATATTATGGTGCTGTGAATTCGGTGCTTGGGACGGAATTCATGGAAGTAATACCTTTAATTTAGTAAAAAAATATAATTTTAAAGCAGTATTTATTGAAGGAGATAAAAATAGATTTAAAGATCTTTTAAAAACTAAAAAAAAATACTCTAAAATTATAGCATTCAATAACTTTGTTGATTGGAAAAAAAAATCAATTAACTCTCTATACAAAATTTTAAAAAAAACAAAAATTCCAAAAGACTTTGAAATATTATCAATAGACATTGATTCTTATGATTTAAATGTTTGGAAATCTTTAATATATTATCGTCCTAAAATAGTTATTATTGAAATTAACAGTGGTATAAAGCCTGGGATAATACAAATACACTCAAAAACTAATGTCGGAAATAGTTTTACATCAACTTTAAATTATGCGAAGAAAATTGGTTACGTACTAGTTTGTCATACTGGAAATTGTATTTTTATAAAAAAAAAATATATAAATAAAATAGGTATTAAAAAAAAATACATAGATAATCCAGAATTGCTTTTTGATGGTGCTTGGCTTTATAAAAAAGAAAATAAATTAAAAAGATATATTATAAAATTTTTACCTAATAGAATGTTAGATCTTTTGAGGAAAATAAAACGATAAATGAATTATCTCGTTGGTGATATAGGAAACACCTCCACAAGAGTTTGCGTACTAAATAATAAGCATTTAATTATTCAGTCTTTAACTTTTGATACTAAAAAATTATTTAAAAAAAAATATTTTAATAAATCTTTTAGCAAAATTTTAACACGAAAATTGAACTCAAATATTTTATTTTCGTGTGTTGTTCCATCTCTTTTCAAGATAATAAAAAGGAATTTTAGAAATACAAAATATAAAATTGTAGAAATTAAAGATTTAAAAATAAAAAAAATAATTCAAATTAATATAAAAAAAATTAATCAACTAGGTTCAGATAGAATTGTAAATGCTATAGGCGCAAAAAAATATAAAAACTGTTTAATTTTAGATTTTGGAACAGCTACAACATTTGATATAATTAAAAATGGAGTATATGTAGGAGGAGTAATTGCTCCTGGAGTAAAATTATCAATGATGAACCTAAATAGGTCCACAGCTTTACTTCCAATGTTTAAATTAAAAAATACTCAAAAAACATACGGCAAAGACACAAAAGAAGCATTAAATGCTGGTTTTATTTGGGGTTATGAAGGCTTGATAAATAATATTATTAACAAGATTACAACTAAGTGGAAAATTAAATATAATATTATATTAACTGGCGGTTATGCTAATTTTTTTAAAAAAAATATAAAAAAGAAAACAATAATCGACCAAGATATAACTATTAAAGGAATTTCAAAAGTGTATAGAGAATTAATATGATTAAAGATGAACTACTTTTTTGCCCATTAGGAGGTTCAGGAGAAATAGGTATGAATATGAATCTTTACGCCTATGGAAAAAAGGATGATAAAAAATGGATTATTGTAGATATGGGCGTTACATTTGCAGATGACTCCATCCCAGGCATAGATTTAATAATGCCTGATCCAGGTTTTATTACAGATAAAAAGAATGATTTGTTAGGAATAGTTTTAACTCATGCACATGAAGATCATATTGGAGCAGTCGCACATATATGGCCAGATCTAAAATGTAAAATGTTTGCAACTCCTTTTACTGCAACATTAATTATTGAAAAATTTAAAGAAAAAAAAATTGATATATCATCCTATCTACAAGTAGTTCCATTAAATAGTAAAATTCAACTTGGAGTTTTTGAAATTGATTTTGTTACACTTACGCATTCTATATTAGAACCAAATGGTCTAAGTATTAAAACACCTCTAGGAACAATACTCCATACAGGTGATTGGAAAATAGATCCTAACCCTTTAATTGGAAATAAAATTGATGAGGAAAAATTAAAAACAATTGGTGAAACTGGTGTTTCAGCAATGATTTGCGACTCTACAAATATTTTTAGCCCTGGAAGAGCAGGGTCGGAGTCTGATGTAAGAGATAGTTTACTTAAAATAATAGAAGTAAAAAAAAAGAGAGTATTAGTTACTTCATTCGCCTCAAATGTTGCGCGAATGGAGTCGATTTTTTATTGCGCCAAAAGAACCGGGAGATTTATTTGTTTAGTAGGTAGATCAATGCATAGAATATATAAAGCAGCTAAAAAATGTGGATACTTGAAAGATCTTATTAAACCAATTGATCCTAGAGAAGCTAAAAAAGTGGAAAAAAATAAAATTTTATACCTAGCAACTGGTAGTCAAGGGGAACCAATGGGAGCGATGAATAGAATAGTAAATGGATCGCACCCAGAAGTTTTTTTAGAAGAAGGTGATTGCGTAATTTTTTCATCAAAAATTATTCCTGGTAATGAAAAAAAATTATATAACTTACAAAATCAAATAGTGCGAAATAATATTGAAATTATTAGTGAAGAAAACGCGTTTGTGCATGTATCCGGGCATCCTAACAGAGATGATTTAAAAGATATGTACAAATGGGTAAAACCAAAAAGTGTGATACCAGTTCATGGAGAACATAGGCACATGCAAGAGCATGTAGCTTTTGCTAAAGAAATGCAAATTTCTAAAACATTATTGATTGAAAATGGTGATATTATAAAACTTTTGCCAGGAGACGCACCTAAAGTTGTTGATAAAGCTCCATCTGGTAGAGTTTATTTAGATGGTAGCATAAGTGTTGAGACTGACTCTCAATCTATTAAAGATAGAAAAAATCTTTCAATAAATGGGTATTTAGAAATCACTCTTTTGGTTTCTAATAATGGAAAAATAAAAAAACCTATTATATCTTTTAGAGGAATTCCAGAAAATCAAGAGAATGAGCCTTTTATTTTTGATATGGAAGATGAAATTTTTAATATTTGTAGAACATTTTCAATAGAAAACAAAAATCAACAGAGAAATTTAATAGAAACTATTAAACAAAACTGCAAAAGAATTGTTAGAGAAAAGACAGGAAAAAAACCTTTTACAAATATTAATATAGCGAGAATATAGTGGGTATTACCGGGTCTATAATAGTTTATATATTAATCTGGTGGATGATTTTTTTTTCTGTTTTACCAGTGGGCATACAATCAAATAAAGAAAAATTTAGAGAAAGAGTTGAAGGAATAGATCCTGGAGCACCAAATAATCCAAAAATAGGTAAGAAATTTTTAATAACTACGATAATTACTTCTATAATTTTTATTGTAATATATTATCTGGTAAGTTTTAACTTATTAAATTTAAGAGAATTTTTACAATAATGTATCTTTCAAAATTATTTATACCAATTATAAAAGATTTGCCTACAGAAGCAAAAATTAAATCTCATCAATTAATGTTAAGAATAGGTATGATAAAACAATCATCTGCTGGAATTTATTCTTGGTTACCCCTAGGTTTTAAAGTAATGAAAAAAATTGAACAAATAGTTAGAGAAGAACAAAATGCTATAGGTGCTCAAGAAATGTTAATGCCGACTATACAATCTTCTGAAATATGGAAAGAAAGTGGAAGATACGAGGATTACGGAGAGGAAATGCTTAGGATTAAAGATCGACAAGGCAGAGAAATGTTATACGGCCCTACAAACGAAGAATTGATAACAGATGTATTTAGATCAAGTGTTAAATCTTATAAATCACTCCCACAACTACTCTACCATATTCAATGGAAATTTAGAGATGAGATCAGACCAAGGTTCGGTGTAATGCGTTGCAAAGAGTTTTATATGAAAGATGCTTATTCTTTTGATTTAACAGATGACGATGCAAAGAAATCTTACAATAAAATATTTTTTTCTTATTTAAAAACTTTTAATAGACTTGGATTAAAAGCTATTCCTATGACTGCAGCTACTGGCCCTATAGGAGGAGATCTTTCACATGAGTTTATAATATTGGCAGATACAGGTGAGAGTGAGATTTATGCTGATAAAAAAATATTTGAAATAGATTTAAATAAATATTCAGAAGATGATAATTCACTTAAAAAAATAAGAGAAGATTACACGAGTATTTATGCAGTTACTGATGATAAATTTGATGAAAAAGAATTTAATTTAAAAGTAAAAAAAAAAAATCAATTAAAAACCAAAGGTATTGAAGTTGGGCATATTTTTTATTTTAGTGATAAATATTCTAAACCAATGAATTGTTTAATAGATAATAAAACTGGAAAAAAAACATCAGTAAAAATGGGTTCCTATGGAATTGGAATTTCAAGACTTGTTGGTGCAGCCATAGAGGCTAACTATATTGATGATATAATGAAATGGCCTAAATCAATATCCCCTTTTGATGTAGTTATTATTCCTAGTCTAAGCAAAAATAATACTGAAAACTTACAAAAAGCAGAAAAAATATATAAAAATCTTAAAAAACAAAATATTGACGTATTGTTAGATGATGTTGATGAAAACATGTCAAATAAATTTAAAAAGCATGATTTAATAGGTATTCCTTATCAAATTATAGTTGGATCAAAATCTGAAGATGATAAATTTGAATTTAAAGAACTAAATTCTCAAAGCGAAATTTTAAGCTTAGATAAAATCCAATCCAAACTTAAAAATTAGAATATTGTTTACAAAAGTTGAAAGATTAATTTCATCCAGAAATTTAAGACCAAAAAAAAAAGAGGGTTTTCTCAAAATCATCTCCATTTTTTCATTTTTAGGCATCATGCTCGGTGTAGCAATTTTAATTATTGTTATGTCTGTGATGAATGGTTTTAAAACAGATCTTACAAAAAAAATATTAGGATTAAATCCTCATATAATAATTGAACCTAATAGTTTTATTATAAATGATGAATTCACCTCTCAATTAAAAGATGAATTTCCAGAAATAGCTATAAGTAAATCTTTTTCTGGAGAAGGAATTATTATTGGTAATGGGAATGCAAAAGGTGTCATTTTAAAAGGAATAAATAAAGATGAAAAAAAATCTATTGAATTTTTAAAAAAATTTTTAATTAGCGGAGATATAAAAACTTCAGGTAAAAATAAAGTGTTTATAGGAGCAGAGCTTGCTCATAATCTTAATTTAAATGAAGGTGATAACATAAGTCTAATGTCATCAGCTTTTGTAACTACCCCACTTGGAGGATTACCAAAACAAGAAAGTTACAAAATTGCTGGGACATTTGATACTGGATTTTTAGAATTTGATCAAAATGTTGCGTTTCTTGAAATAGGAGATGTTCTTTCAATTTTTGATAAAGAAGAAAAAGATCAGAATCTTGAGATTTATTTAAAGGACCCTTTAAAAGCAAATTTATACAAAAAGAAAATAGATAAAATTAATTCAAATTATTTTATTTACACATGGTCAGACTTAAATAAATCATTTTTTAGCGCCTTAAAAGTTGAGAGGAATGTAATGTTCATTATATTAACTTTAATAGTCATTGTAGCAGCTTTTAATATTATTTCAGGCTTAACTATTTTAATAAAAAATAAAACAAAAGAAATTGCAATTTTAAAAACTTTAGGACTTAGCAATCACTCAATTAAAAAATCTTTTTTTTTAACAGGTTTTACTATTGGATTTTTTGCATCAATAAGTGGGATTGTTTTGGGAATTTTATTTTCTTATAATATTGAAAAATTGAGAATGATTCTATCATCAGTATTTAATTTAGAAATTTTTCCACCAGATATTTATTTTTTAGAAAAACTTCCAAGTGAGATAAGTTTTTTATCTATTCTCGTAATATTTATTTTATCTCTATTTGTCACGGCAATCGCCTCGTACTTACCAGCAATGCATATATTAAACATGAAAACTTTTAGAGCATTAAAATATGAATAAAATTTTATTAGAAATTATTAATTTAAAAAAAACCTATGAGCACATCAATGGAAATATTACGCTTTTTAATAATTTAAATCTTAAAATTAAACGAGGTGATCTTGTCGCTCTTATAGGCCCTTCTGGTTCTGGAAAATCATCTTTACTTCATCTTCTGGCTTTACTTGATGACCCTTCAAAAGGAAAAATATTGATTAATAATAAAGAAATGAAAAATTTAAATGATAGTCAAAAGGATGAAGTAAGAAAAAAAAATATTTCAATTATTTTTCAAGACAATAATTTGCTCACAGATTTTTCGGCTCTAGAAAATGTTATGATGCCACTTCTTATCAAAGGAGAAAGTAAAAAAAACATTCTAGAAAAAGCTAAAAAAATACTAAAAGATGTCAAAATACATAATAGATCAGATCATTTTCCAAGTGAACTTTCAGGAGGCGAACAGCAAAGAGTAGCTATTGCAAGAGCTTTGATTTCTGAGACGAATTTAATTTTAGCGGATGAGCCAACAGGTAATTTAGATTATAAAACATCACAAGAAATATTTTCATTGTTTTTAAAATTAAAAAAACTGAATAAAACAATTATTTTTGCAACTCATAATAGAGAACTTGCTAACAGGGCTGATTACAAGTTGTTTATTTCAAATGGTGATATAAAACGGGTAAATGCTCGTTAGTGACAAAAGTTTTAATAATATAAAAATTCATACTCAATATTCAATTTGCGAAGGTGCTATTAAAATAGATGAGTTAGCTGCATATTGTAAAACCAATAAAATTAAATCAGCAGGTCTTGCCGATAGTTATAATCTATGTGGAGCTTTAGAGTTTTCAGAAAAATTATCAAAAGTTGGAACCCAACCTATAATAGGAACACAAATAAACCTTCGAATTGAAAATAATATTGGTAAAATAACTTTATATGCAACATCTGAACAAGGTTATAAAAATTTAACAAAATTATCTTCATCAAGTTATTTAAATAATAAAGAAACAGAAGATCCATCTTGTGAGTTAAACGATTTGATATTAAATAATGAAGATTTAATTTTATTAACCGGCAATTATTACAATTTTTTTGGAAAATTATTTTATTCCAATAAAATTAAAGACTTTGAGAAAATTATCAAAACTCTAAAAAACACTTTTAATGAAAGAATGTATTTTGAAATTCAAAGACATGGAGAGAATGAGGAAAAAAATTTTGAAAATTATTTATTAAATCTCTCAAAAACTCAAGGAATACCTTTAATAGCTACACAAGAAGTCTTTTATTTGAAAGGTGATATGTATGAGGCGCATGACGCACTTACATGTATTGGTGAAAAAAACTTTGTAGAAGATAAAAACAGATTTAAGTATAGCAATCAGCATTATTTAAAAAATGAAGAAGAACTCTTAAAATTATATGCTGATATACCCGAGGCTTTAGAAAATAACTATAATTTTCATTTGAGATTTAATTATAAACCAAAAAAATCTAAACCTATATTACCATCCATAGCTAATGGTCAAAGCAGTTCTCCTGAAGATGAACTAACCAAACAAGCCAAAGAAGGTTTAGAAAATAGAATTAAAAATATAATTCTAAAAAAAAATTCAAAAATTAGTAATGAACAAATCAAAAATATTTACAATGATCGATTATTACATGAAATTAATATTATTAATTCGATGAACTATGCGAGTTATTTCTTAATTGTTTCTGATTATATAAAATGGGCAAAGAAAAATTTTATACCAGTGGGGCCCGGGAGAGGATCCGGAGCAGGTTCTCTCGTTGCATATTGTTTAGATATTACTGATTTAGATCCAATTGAATTTGATTTAATTTTTGAAAGATTTTTAAACCCTGATAGAATTTCTATGCCGGACTTTGATATAGATTTCTGTGAGGAAAAAAGAGACCAAGTGTTTGAATACTTAAAATCTAAATATAAAGATGGAGTTGCTCATATAATAACCTTTGGAAAATTAAGAGCTAGGATGGTGCTGAGAGATGTAGGAAGGGTTCTTGGTTTACCTTATGGCCATGTAGATAAAATTTGTAAAATGGTTCCATTTGATCCTTCAAGACCTTTAACATTACAAGAGTCAATTGATAGAGAACCTAGATTTAAAGAAGAAGTTAGAAATAACAAAAAAGTAAAAAAACTATTAGACCTATCTTTAAAACTTGAAGGACTTAATCGAAATATGGCAACCCATGCTGCTGGAGTAGTAATTGCGGGTAATAAATTAGCTGAACAATTCCCTCTATATGTGGATCATAGTTCCAATTTAATTTTACCTTCAACCCAATACGATATGTATTCGTCAGAAAATGCAGGTTTGGTTAAATTTGATTTATTAGGATTAAAGACACTAACTGTAATAGATAAAACTATAAAAAGATTAAAATTAAAAAATATAGAATTAGACATAAGTAAAATTAATCGAAATGATAAAGAGATTTTTTCACTTCTATCTACTGGGGAAACAACTGGTTTATTTCAGCTTGAGAGCGCAGGAATGAGAGATGCAATTAAACAAATGAAACCAAATAAATTTGATGATATTATCGCACTTGTCGCTTTGTATAGACCAGGGCCAATGAGCAATATTCCAATTTATAATGATTGTAAAAACGGAATTAAAGAGCCTGACTACATCCACCCTACTTTAAAAAAAATACTGAAACCTACATATGGAATTATCATTTACCAAGAACAAGTGATGCAAATCGCCCAGACATTAGCAGGATTTACGGCTGGTGAAGCAGATATTTTAAGACGAGCAATGGGTAAAAAAAAGAAAGCTGAATTAGACAAACAAAAAGAAAGATTTATCAACGGAGCTTTAACAAATGGAATTGAAAAAGATGTAGCTAATTATGTGTTTACAAAAATTGAGCCGTTTGCTCAATATGGTTTTAACAAAAGTCATGCTGCAGCATATGCTTTAATCGCCTATCAAACTGCATATTTAAAAACGTATCATAAAGAGGATTTTATAGCTGCAACAATGTCAACGGAACTAACTAACACTTCAAAATTAAGAGAGTTTGTTGAAGAATTAAAAAGATTAAATATTAAAATCGTAAGACCGTCAATAAATAAATCTTTTACAGAGTTTAAAGCAATAGATGAAAAACTTTTTTACGGTCTTGGAGCAATAAAAAATGTTGGATTTGAAGCAGTCTCAAATATTGTTAAAGAGAGAGAAAAAAATGGTAAATTTAAAACATTTATGGATTTTATTAATAGAGTAGACATAAAAGATGTTAATAAACTTCAATTAGAAGGATTAGTAAAAGCAGGAGTTTTTGATGAATTTGATAAAGATAGAAACAAGATTTTAAACTCAATTCCAAAAATAATTCAACAAATCAAAAATATTAATGATGATAAAGATAGTCATCAAACAAATCTTTTTGAAAAACAAAAAAATAACGAAGAAGAATTTGACTTTTTACCTCACGAAACTTGGAAACAAAAAGATTTATTAGCAGAAGAGTTTAAATCATTAGGTTTTTATTTATCAGATCACCCTCTCAATGAATATGAGAGTGTATTTAATCAATTAAAAATAATATCTTACAAGCAGTTTTATGACAATGATGATAGCGAAGGTTTAGTTGCCGGAACAATTATGTCAATAATAGAAAAGAAAAGTGCTAAAGGCACAGCTTATGGAATAGTTAAATTTAGTGATAAAAAAGGTGATTTTGAACTATTTTTATTTGCTGAAATATTGGTTGCTAATAGAGATAAATTAAAAGAGTCAGAGTCTTTTGTCTTAACTCTTCAGAAAGATAAAATTGCAGGCGATATTTTAAAAAAAAGAATAAATGTTAGAAAAATATTAAGTCTTGATGAAGTTATTAATAAACCATATTCAAAAGTAACAATAGAGTTAAAAAATAACTGCAATTTAAACGAAATTAAAAAAATTTTATCTGTTAATGGTGAAACAAAAATTGATTTAGTAATAAAAGACAAAAATAAAAAAGCTCATTATTCACTTCAAAATAATAGAAAATTTGATTTGAAACATCTTAAAACGCTAAAAGAGATGGAATATGTAGAAAAAATAACAGTTTAGACTGTTGATTTTTTAGCCTGTTTGTATATATCAGTAAATAATTTCGCACACAGTTATAAGGGCGTTGCCCTACCGGTCCGTTAATTTGGAATTACTGTGGTGGATTAACCGGAAAACATTATGAACGTACCAAAAGTTGATATAAAACAATTACTAGAAGCCGGAGTGCATCTCGGCCATAAAACCTTGAGATGGAACCCAAAAATGAAAAGCTTCATTTTTGGTGAAAAAAATTCTATACATATTATTGATTTAACACAAACCGTTGAGTTTATGAAAAACGCTTTAGTAGAGGTTCATAAAACTATATCTAGCGGAGGTAAAATACTTATCGTTTCAACTAAAAAACAAGCGTCAGAGCAAGTCAGTGATCTGGCCAAAGAAACCGGTCAGTTCTTTGTTAATTATAGATGGTTAGGCGGCATGCTTACTAACTGGAACACAATTCAAAATTCAATCAAAAGATTAAAAAAACTTGATGAACAATTATCAAAAGAAAATATTGGTTTTACAAAAAAAGAAATTTTAAAATTTGGCAAAGAAAAAGAAAAATTAAATAGATCTTTAGGAGGAATATCCGAAATGAAAAAAACTCCAGATTTAATTTTTATAATAGACACTAATACTGAGTCTTTAGCGGTTGCAGAGGCAAAAAAACTTAAAATACCAATTATAGCAATTTTGGATACTAACTCAGATCCGACTGGCATCGACTTCCCAATACCTGGAAATGATGATGCTAGAAGATCAATTAATCTTTATTGCGATCTTTTAAAAAACACAATTAAAGATGCAGAGAAATCTATAAAAGTTGCTGTATCTAAAGAAGAAAATAAATCAGAGAAAAAATCTGATAAAAAAAAAAAATAAGCCCAACCATTAATTAAATGTCAAATAAAGATTTACTAGATAATATTAAAAAATTAAGAGAAATGACTGGAGTTGGTTTTAAAGATTGCAAACTTGCTCTGGATGACTCTAAAGGTGATATTGATAAATCCATAGAATTTTTAAGAAAAAAAGGTATTGCTAAAGCTTCAAAAAAAATGAGCAGAACAGCTTCGGAAGGCTTAGCTCTTGTAAAAGAAGATAATGGTGAAATTGCAATAATTGAAATTAATAGTGAAACAGATTTTGTAGCTAAAAATAAAGATTTTATTTCATTTTGTAAAGAACTCTTAGAAATAGTTTTTATAACCCAAGGTAATTTAGAAAAACTTAATGAGTCAAAAATGAAAAATGGATCTTTGGTTAAAGATAATTTAGTGAGTTTAATTGCTAAGATAGGAGAAAAAATTACAATTAGAAGAGCTATTTTTTTAGATAAAAAAAGTGGATCTAATTTTTTTTATGTTCATTCTGCAATTGAAAAAAATATTGGCAAAATTATAGCTGCGGTCAATATAGATGGGATAACAATAGGTAAAAATGATGATATTGGAGCAAAAATTTCAATGCATATAGCAGCATCCAACCCACTTGCGACAGATAAAGATAGTTTAAAAAAAGAAATTATCAACAAAGAACTGGAAATTATTAAAGCTGAGATTATTAATTCTGGAAAACCAGCAGAAATAGTGGAAAAAATTTCTAAAGGTAAAATTACGAAGTTTATTAATGACAACACTTTGCTTAATCAAGTTTGGATAATGGACCCTAAAAAGAAAGTATCTGATATACTAAAAGAAAATAAAGTTGATAAAGAATTAAAAATATTAAATTTTATTAGATATAAAGTTGGCGAAGGGGTTTAAATATGAGCTCAGAATTTAATGAAAATAATTATTCCATTAAAATGGATAAAAGCACTCAATCATTAAAAAAAGATCTTTCAACATTGAGAACAGGAAGAGCCAATTCTAATATGCTGGATACAATCAAAGTTGATGTCTATGGACAATTAATGCCAATTGAACAGATTGGTACAGTCAGTGTTCCAGAGGCACGGTTAATATCTATACAAATATGGGATAAAACAAATGTAAATTTGGTAGATTCAGCAATTCAAAAATCAGAACTAGGAATTAATCCCCAAATAGACGGTCAAATAATTAGATTAAGAATACCAGACTTAACAGAAGAAAGAAGAAAAGAGCTTATCAAAGTATTAAAAAATATGGGAGAAAAAGGAAAAATTTCAATTAGAAACATTCGTAGAGAAGCTAACGAGGAATTAAAAAAAAAATTAAAAGAAAAATTGATAACTGAAGATGACAATAAAAACTTTGAAAAAAATATTCAGAAATTAACAGACAATAATATTGAAAACATAGATAAAATTTTATCAGATAAAGAAAAAGAGATTTTAAAGATATGAATAAACTCAACCACGTTGCCTTTATTATGGATGGTAATGGTAGGTGGGGAAAAAAAAGAAATAAAGGTAGAAATTTTGGCCACTTAAATGGAGTTAAAACTGTAAAAAAAATTGTAGAGTCGTCTATAGGTTTGAAAATCCCAATAGTGACATTTTATGTTTTCTCAACTGAGAATTGGAAAAGACCAAAAACCGAAATAAATTTTTTATTTAATTTAATCTTAAATTATTTTAAAAAAGAACTTAATGATATTTTATCAAATAATATAAAGATTAATATTATAGGCAAGTTGAGTAAATTGCCACCAAAAATAAGAACCTCCTTACAACAAGTTGTGAAATTAACAAAAAACTGTAACAAAATAATTGTGAACCTCGCTATAAATTATGGTTCTAGAGATGAAATTGTTAATGCTGCGAGTAAGGTAAAAAAAAATATTAGTTTAAAATCTTTTGAAAAAAATATTTATACTAAAAATTTACCTGATCCTGAAATCTTAATCAGAACAGGTGGCCATAAAAGATTAAGTAATTTTATGTTATGGCAGCTTGCTTATGCTGAAATTTATTTTTTGGATAAATTATGGCCTGATTTTACCAAAAAAGATTTAGTAAATGTAATCAATAATTATAAGAAAATAAAAAGGAATTTTGGATCGATTTAACATGTCTAAAAATTTAAAAAAAAGAATTTTAACTTCAACAAGTTTATTTACAATTCTAATTTTAATGTTCATAAACAACTTTGCATTAGGATACTTTGTATTAGTAGCCGGAACACTTTCGGTAATTGATTTTACTAAAATGATAAAAAAAATTTTTTACAATTTAAAAATAAAACAATTAATTTTTAATCTTTTTTTTATTATTTATATTTTTTCTTTTTGCTCAATTTTTTTTATTTTTTCATCATTTCTTCATTTAAAACTTATACTTTTTTTACTAGTAATTATATGCATCGCATCTGATATTGGCGGGTTTGTTTTTGGAAAAATTTTTAAAGGACCAAAACTAACTAAAATAAGTCCTAATAAAACAATTTCAGGTGCAATTGGTTCAATAGTATTTTCTTCCTTATTTGCAGCAATTTTATTTTATTACACAACTAAAAATATTAATGTAGAAATTTTTATAATCGGGTTAGTAACTTCTGTAGCATGCCAAACTGGTGACTTATTTTTTTCATTATTAAAGAGAAAATCATTTTTAAAAGATACCGGTAACTATTTACCTGGTCATGGCGGTTTATTAGATAGAATTGATGGTATTCTTTTTGGCGTGCCTGTGGGCCTCTTAACTCTATTAATTATTTATTAAATTCATGAAAAAAAAAGTATCAATATTGGGATCTACTGGATCAATTGGTCTAAATTCATTAAAAATTTTTGAAAAAAAAAAAAATTTATTCTCTATATATTTACTTTCTGCAAACAAAAATTTCAAATTAATATGTGATCAAATAAAGAGGTATGATCCAAAAATATTTATTATTAATGATTTTAAGACTTATAAAAAAATTAAAATAAAATTTAAAAAAAAAAATATAAAGTTTTTTAACAATATAAATGAGTGTAAATTAAATCTTAGTAAATCCAACATAACAATAGCTGCTATTCCAGGAATTACAGGATTGCATCCTACAATTGAATTAATTAAAAAAAGTCAAAAAGTTTTAATTGCTAACAAAGAATCGATTATTTGTGGGTGGAATCTTATAAAAAAAATTGCAAAAAAAAACAATACTAGAATTATTCCAATAGACTCTGAACATTTTTCAATAATGAAGTTACTAACTAATGAAAAAAAAAATAATATAGAAAAAATTTATCTAACTGCATCGGGAGGCCCTTTTTTAAAATATAGTTTATCGAAATTAAATAACGTTAAACCCAAAGAAGCACTTAAGCATCCTAAATGGAAAATGGGAAAAAAAATTTCAATAGATTCAGCATCATTAATGAATAAGATGTTAGAAATTATGGAGGCACAAAAATTATTTGCTTTTAGTTTAAAAAAATTAGATATTGTTATTCACCCTGAGTCGCTTGTTCATGCAATTATTCAGTTCAAAAATGGTTTATATAAATTTTTATATCATGAGACAACAATGGTGATACCTCTTTTAAATGCAATATTTGAGAAAAATCTTGATATTAAAAAAGTTTTTAAAAATGGTGAAATTAAAAAAAATTTTTTCTTCAAAAATTTAAGTTTCCAAAAGGTAGATAAAAAAAGATTTCCCGTTATAAAGCTTAAATCTAGAATGAATGAATTTTTTTCTACACCAATTATTATAAATGCAGCTAATGAAATATTAGTTGATCAATATTTGAAGAAAAAAATAGGATTTAACTCTTTTTATAACCACATTTTGAACGTTATGAGAGATAGTAATTATAAAAAATATGCTATAAAAGTACCAAAAAATATAAATCAAATAATGACAATTAATAAATGGGCGAGAGAAGTTACTTTAAAAAAAATTGAAACTAAAAATGTATAAATTTATCTTACAAACATTACTATTCATTATTTATTTAAACAATTTAAATGCTGAAATTGTTAAAAAAATAGATATTACGGGTAACTCAAGAGTGAGTGATGAAACAGTTAAAATCTATGGTGAAATTACATTAAACTCAGATTACAACGAACAAAAATTAAACTCAATTACAAATAATCTATATTACACAAATTTTTTTGAGGATGTTAAAATAGAATTAACAAACAATGTGCTTAAAATTTATTTAATTGAATATCCAGTGATAAACAATTTAATTATTTTAGGAGAACCTAAAAAAGCATACGAAGAACAAATAAGAAAACTTATAAGCCTAAAAAATAAGGACTCATTTATTAAAAGCAATTTATCAAAAGACGTTAATAGTATTAAAAAACTTTATTCATCAATTGGATATAATTTTGCGACTGTTGAAACAAAAATAAATAAAGCAGATAAAAATAATGTTGATTTAATTTTTCAACTAAATAGAGGTGAAATTTCAAGAATTTCAAAAATACTTTTTACTGGAAATAAAAAAATAAGAGAGAGAAGATTAAGAGATGTTATCGCAAGTGAAGAAGATAAATTTTGGAAATTTATATCAAAGAATACAAGATTCAGTGAAAATTTAATTGATCTCGACAAAAGATTACTTGTAAATTATTATAAGTCAATAGGTTTTTATGATGTAAAAGTTTCCTCTAACTCAGCTGAAGTGAAAGAATCGGGTAATGTTGAATTAACTTATTCAATTGATGCCGGTGAAAGATACACTATAAAAAAAATTACCACTAACGTAGACTCAGTTTTTGATAAAAATCTTTTTTATGATTTAAATAAAGAGTATAAAAAAAACATTGGAACTTATTACTCACCTTTTAAGATAAAAAAATTACTTGATGAAATAGACGAAATTATAGAAAAAAATAACTTACAATTTGTTGAACATAATGTTGAAGAGTTGATAGATGGAGAAACAATTGTAGTTAAATTTAATGTAATCGAAGGTGAAAAAGTTACAGTTGAAAGAATTAATATTACAGGAAACAATATTACAAATGAAAGTGTGATTAGATCAGAGCTTGTTTTGGATGAAGGTGATCCATTTACAAAATTAAGATTAGATAAATCTATCGCAAATATAAAATCTAGAAATTTGTTTGGAAATGTAACTTCGAAAGTTTCTGAGGGTTCTGGAAAAAATTTAAAAAAAATTAATATTGAAGTTGAGGAAAAAGCCACAGGTGAATTAAGTGCTGGTGCTGGCTTTGGTACTAATGGTGGTATGATTGGCTTTGATATAAAAGAAAACAATTGGCTAGGAGAAGGAAAAAGAGTTGGTTTTAAAGTAGATGCAGATCAGGAGTCATTACGGGGTACGTTGTCTTATACTAATCCTAACTATGATTTTTTAGGGAATTCTATAAGCTATTCTTTAAGTAGTGTTACAAATGATAAACCAAATCAGGGCTACGAAAACAGCTTACTTTCTGCTGGAATATCAACTGCTTTTGAACAGTATAAAGATTTATACACACGGCTTGGATTGACAGCCAGTTACGATGATTTAACAACTGATGATAATGCTTCTGCCTCCCTAAAAAAACAAAGCGGGGAGTTTTCTGAATTAGCAGCTAACTATGGATTCTCCTATGATAAAAGAAATAGAAGTTTCATGCCTACTGACGGAACAATTACATCATTTAATCAAAGCATTCCTATTTATGCCGATAAAAATTTTATTTCTAATTCGTTTTCTCATAGCGCTTATAGAGCTTTAAATGATGATGTAATAGGGTCTGGTAAGTTCTTTTTTTCTGCAATAAATGGTTTAGGAGAAGATAATGTAAGATTAAGCAAAAGAACAAATTTAAGCTCAAGAAGACTTAGAGGTTTTGAAAGAGGGAAAGTTGGTCCTATGGATGGAGGCGACCATATTGGAGGCAATTTTGCTTCAAGTCTAAATTTTGAAGCAAGTCTACCAAAAATTTTACCAGAAGCGACTAAAACCGATATAATTTTATTCTTAGATTTTGCGAACGTATGGGGTGTTGATTATGATAGTAGTATTGATGATAGCAATAAGATAAGATCTTCAACAGGTGCTGCTGCAAGCTGGCTATCTCCTGTAGGCCCAATGACTTTTATATTATCGACAAACCTGACAAAAGCAACTACAGATGTGACCCAAGGTTTTAGTTTTAACCTAGGAACAACATTTTAATAAAATATGAAATTAAAAAATAAATTTAAATGGATTTTAGTTTTTTTCTTTTTATTTCAAGCTCATTCAAATGCACAGACTGTTTATTATTTAGATTTTAAGTATATTTTAAATCAGAGTGAAGCAGGAAAAAAAGCTCAAACAACTCTTAAAAATAAATTAGATAAAGGTATCAAAAATCTTAAAAGCCAAGAAAAGACGATACAAGAAGAGGAAAAAAACGTTATAAAACAAAAAAAAGCTTTATCACCAGAAGAATACAAAAAGAAAGTTAATGAATTAAGAAAAAAAGTTTCTTCTTTACAAAAAGAACGAAATAATCTTTTAGGAACCGTATCCAAGCAAAGAACTAAAGCTAGAAATGAACTTCTTAAAAATATTAATCCTATATTATCCAGTTATATGAAAGAAAAAAATATTGGAATGGTTATTGATAAAAAAAATTTATTATTAGCAGATAAAAAATTTGATATTACAAACGATATAATGTTACAGCTTAATAAAAAGTTAAAATCAATAAAGCTTAATTAAATTTGAATGAGTTCAAATTTTTTTTTTAAAAAAAAAAATATAAAAATAAATAAAATTTTTCCTAAAATTAAGTTTATCAATATTTTTACCATTAATTCGGTAAAACCACTAGAATTTGCTAAACAGAATGATTTGACTTTTTTTGACTCAATTAAGTATAAGCATGAGGCCTTAAACACCCAAGCTGGAGCTTGTATTACCACTGATAAACTAGCAAATTTTCTACCAAAAAATACTCAAATTATTTTATCTAAAAATGTTTTACTAGAATTAGCTCAAGTATTGAAAAAAATTTACCCTACAGCGGATATAGATTATCCAGACCTATCTCTTAAAAATCCCTCCAAAAAAAATTATAAGTCTGTTAAATTTGGTAACAATGTTTTAATTGGAAAAAATGTAAAAATAGGTAGAGATACTCAAATTGGAAGTAATACAATTTTAGAACACAATGTTGTAATCGGAAAAAATTGTATTTTGGGAGCTAATATTATTTTAAAAAATTCAATTATTGGAGATAGAGTGGTTTTGCAAGATGGCTGTAAGGTAGGGCAAAAAGGTTTTGGGTTTATACCTATAAATAATAAAAATATAAAATTCCCACATATTGGAAAAGTTATTATTAAAGATGATGTGGAGATAGCCACTGGGTGTACTATTGATAGAGGATCTGTAGATGATACTTTAATAGGAAAAAACACTTACTTAGATAATCAAGTACATATAGCTCACAATGTTCAAATTGGATCTAATTGTATGATTGCGGGTCAAGTTGGTTTTGCTGGAAGTGTTAAAATTGGTAACAATGTTTCAATTGGTGGACAAGCTGGTATTTCTGGGCATTTAAATATTGGAAATAATGTTAAGATAGCTGGTGGAAGCGGAGTAATTAAAGATATAGCTGACAACCAAACTGTAATGGGTTATCCAGCTGTTCCATTTAAAGATTTTATTAAAAATTGGAAAAAATAATGAGCGAAACAGAAATAGATAAAAAAAAAATTGAAAGTCTCTTACCACATAGAGAACCAATGCTTTTAATTGATAAACTAATTAAGATAAGACCGCTTAAATCTGCGACTGCAATAATGTACGTAAAAAAAAATGGTTTTTATGTTCAAGGACACTTTCCGGATCAACCAGTTATGCCAGGTGTTTTAATTGTAGAAGCTTTTGGACAGGCCGCTGCAGCATTAACTGCTCATGGAATTGACCCTAAAGAATATGCTAACAAATTAGTTTACTTAATGGGGGTAGATAAAGCTAGATTTAGAAGCCCAGTCATTCCTGACTGTGAGCTGCATTTAGAAATAGAAGCGGTCAGATCTCACGGAAGAGTTTGGAAATATAAAGGAACTGCAAAGGTTGACGGTAAAAGAATGGCTGATGCCGAATGGTCAGCGACTATAGTAGATAGAAAAGAATGATTCATCAATCAAGTATTATAGATACTAAAGCTAAAATCTCAAAAAATGTAAAGGTTGGCCCATTTTGTTACGTAGGGCCAGAAGTTCAACTCGGAGAAAATGTTGAACTAATCTCTAATGTACACTTAGAAGGTAACACTAGAATAGGAAGAGGAACGAAAATATTTCCTTTTGCAAGCATAGGGACACAGCCGCAAGATTTAAAATATAATAATGAAAAAAATAGTACAACAATCGGTGATAACAATATCATTAGAGAGTATGTAACTATAAACCCTGGAACAGAAGGTGGAGGTTCAGAAACAATAATTGGAAATAACTGTCTATTGATGATTTCATCACATGTTGCTCACGATTGCAAAATTGGAAACAATGTTATAATTGCAAATAATGTTCCCTTAGGAGGACATGTAACTATTGAAGACTCAGTTGTTATAGGAGGGAATTCAGCAGTTCAACAATTTACCAGAATCGGAAGGCTAGCAATGATTGGTGGAATGACTGGCGTCTTAAAAGATGTTATACCATTTGGGTTATCAGTTGGAAATAGAAATTATTTACAAGGGCTGAATTTAATTGGTTTAAGAAGAAAAAAATACGAAAATCAAAAAATAATCGGATTAGATAAAGCTTATAAAGAAATATTCTCTTTAAAAAACCTTCATACCAATCTCAGTAAAATTAATGGACAATATAAAGACAATGAGTTAGTAAACGAAGTTATATCTTTTATAGAAAAAGATAAAAAAAGACCTATTTGTTCACCTCAAAATTAAATAAATATGATAGGATTAATTTTTGGAGAAACTGATTTTCCAAAATATATTTTAAAAAGAATCAAGAACAAGCAAAAATTTATAATCATAGATTTAACTAAAAAAAAATTTTTTAGAAATATCAAAAATTCTTTTTCTGTTTCAGTTGGTCAATTTGGTAAAATAATTTCTCTATTAAAAAATAATAAATGTAAAAAAGTTTTATTTGCAGGAAGTGTAAAAAAACCAAATTTTTCAAAATTAAAATTAGATCTTAAAGGAGTTTATTATATTCCAAAAATAATCAAGAGTGCAAAATTGGGCGATGCAGCAATACTTAAACAAATAATTAATATCCTTGAAAAGGAGAAAATTAAGACAATTAGCTCAAATATGTTCACTCCAGAACTAAGTTTAAGTAGGGGAATTTACACAAAGTGCAAGCCAAGTACAAAAGACAAATTAGATATTGATAGCGCAATTAAAGCTCTTAGTAAGTCAGGAAATTATAGTTTTAGTCAAGGAGCGGTATCCATAGATAACAAGATTATTGCCTTAGAAGATAAAGATGGCACAAAGGCGATGCTTAAAAAAATTAAGAAAAAAAATAAAAAACCCAAAGGTGTTTTAGTTAAATTTCCCAAAAAAAAACAAGATTTGAGAATTGATTTACCTACTGTTGGCTTGCATACATTTAGGCAATGTAAAAAATCTGGTTTAAAAGGCGTGGTTCTTAAACATAAAAAAAATATCTTCTTAGATAAAAAAAAATGTTTACAATTTGCAAATAAAAATAAATTGTTTATTTTAGTAAAATGAAAAAATTATTATTTTTATTAAATTTTTTTTTTATTTTTTTAACAAATTTAAATTCATCTGAACCAAAACTGGAAGAAATATTCAAAGGATTAAATAGCCCTTGGAGCTTCTCTTTTTTAAATGAACAAAATATTATTATCACTGAAAAAAAAGGAAATTTTATAAAACTTAATTTAATTGATAAGACAATAAAAAATATAAATCACAATTTAAATGTGTATGAGGATGGTCAAGGTGGTTTACTTGACGTTTTATACGATAAAGGAATAATTTATACCTCTTACTCTGAAAATAGAGGGAATGGAAAATCAAGTACTTCAGTTGCAAGAGCTAGATTAAGCAATGAAAAATTAAATTTTAAAAATATTTTTAGAGCAGAACCTCCAATTAACTCTGGTTATCATTTTGGTTCAAGATTAGCTATAAAAAATAAGCATATCTTTATAACTGTTGGAGAAAGAGGACAAGGTATGATTGCACAGGATGGTTCTAAACATCCAGGTAGTATAATAAGAATTGGTTTAGACGGTTCAATTCCAAAAGATAATCCAAAATTTAAAGATAAAAAAAATTGGCTACCTGAAATATATCAGATTGGAGTTAGAAATCCTCAAGGCATGACACTTTCTCCTTTTAATAACAAAATTTACATAACCAATCATGGAGCAAAAGGCGGCGACTGGTTTGGCACAGTAAATTATGGGGAAAATTATGGATGGAAAGTTTTAGGTTGGGGTGGAACTAATTACTCTGGAACAAAAATAGGACCAAAATGGAAACCTGGTTTTACTAAAGCAATAAAATATTGGGTACCCTCTATAGCAACTAGTGCTTTAACAATTTATGATGGAGAAGAGTTTGATGAATGGAGAGGGGATGCTTTAATAACATCTTTAAAAGATCAATCACTAAGAAAAATTAAATTTTCTGGAAATAAATTTATTAATGAAGAAATTATTTTAAAAAAAAAAATTGGAAGAATAAGGGATATAAAAATTTCAAAAACAAATGGTGAAATTTACCTTTTAACTGACCAAGGTAAAATTTGGAGGTTTTATAAGTGAAAAAAATATTTATTTTAACTGGTGAACCATCTGGAGATAAATTAGCATCAAAAGTAATTAGAAATCTACAAAAAATAAATACAAAGATTGAATATTTATGTGTTGGCGGGGAAAATCTAAGTTCTCTAGGAATAAAATCAATCTACAAAATTGAAGAAATAACTTATTTAGGTTTTACAAATGTAATACTTAATATTTTTAAGATTAACAAAAAAATAAATCAAACCGTTAAAGAAATTATTGATTATAATCCAGATATATTGTTTACAGTTGATAGCCCAGATTTTACTTTACGAGTAGCTGAAAGGGTAAAAAAAATTAATTCTAAAATTAAAAATATTCATTATGTAGCTCCACAAGTTTGGGTGTGGAGAGAAGGAAGAGTAAAAAAGATTAAAAAATTTATTGATCATATTTTATTGTTGTTTCATTTTGAGAAATCTTATTTTGATAAAGAAAATATAAGTTGCGAGTTCGTTGGACACCCTTTACTTGATAAACAAATTGAAAGTAAAATTGATATCAATCAAATTCTTGAAAAAAATAAAGCATTAATTTCAGTTTTCCCAGGAAGTAGAAAGTCTGAAATAAATATTTTAATTCCAATATTACTCAAATTTATTAAGCTTATGAACGATCGTTATAACGACTTTATTTATATTTTTCATTCAACAAAAGAACATTTTGAACTAATTCAATCATTTATTAAATCAAATAAAATTTTAAATTGTGAAGTTATTAGCGATGATATAATTAAATCTCATATCCTTCAAAAATCTATTTTTGCAGTGTCAAAATCAGGAACAGTGTCGCTAGAGATATGTAAGGCTAAAATACCTTCTGTCATTTTGTATAAAATGAACTTCATTAATTACTTAATAATAAAAATTTTAGTTAAAGTAAAATTTGCTAATATAATCAATATAGCTGCTAAAGAGGAGATTATACCGGAACTACTTCAATCAAATTGCAATTCAAAAAAAATATTTAATTGTGTTAGTAATTATATTGATAATCCCGAAAAGATTAGAGAGCAAGTAGAAAAAACTCAGACAGTTCTAGATAGATTCAAAACCAATAAATCTTCTGCAGAACAAGCAAGTTTTGCTTTAAATAAATATCTTTAAAAAACTAAAAAATAATTATTCATAAGATTTTATTTCTTTAATATTAGAACCTAGAGAATTATTTATATCTAATTTAATTTTTGCTCTCTCATCATTTAATTTATAAACATTTCTAGCTAAAATTATGAATTCTGGACCAAAATCATTGTTTTTTTCAGCTTCACGTTTACCATCTTCAATTTCCCATAGTTTTAAATTTATATTTTTTAGATCTTCTTTGTGCTTTTTAATTTTATCTTCATTAGGAATAAATATAGTCATTGTTTTATTTAAAGATATTAACTCTTTATGTATTTCAATTAATTTTTCTTTATTTGATATTTTTAATTTTTTAATTTCCAAAATAGTAATTTTATCAATTAATTCTCCCGCAGATATTTCAGCTAATATTTTATTTAATTTAGTATTCATATTAATAAAAATTTAATATAATGATAATAAATATACTTGAATCAAATAATGTCAAACATATTAATAATTAAACATGGATCACTTGGAGATTTAATTCAAGCTAATGGAGCAATTAAAGATATTAAACATTATTATAAGAATAGAAAAGTATTTTTACTTACAACTAGTCAATATGCTATTTTTATGTCTCTGTGTCCTTATATTGACGGAACAATAATTGACAAAAGACTGCCTAGATGGAATCTTTTTTATCTTTTTGATTTAAAAAAAAAACTAGAAAGATATAATTTCACCAAAGTTTTTGATCTACAAAATTCAAAAAGAACTAAATTTTATAAAAATTATATTTTAAATAAATCAGAATGGTCTTCTTCTGAGACATCTTTAGAACCTGGTCAAACAAAAAGAGATTTTGATACAGAACCAGTATTAGATCGAATGAAAATTCAATTAGAAAA
>Ga0209631_10001760_pt1 | contig 27011 bp, 15 predicted proteins | sample COG_08_FD_184752 | JGI IMG/M metagenome (GOLD analysis project Ga0209631, IMG submission 184752) | Pelagic Microbial community sample from North Sea - COGITO 998_met_08 (SPAdes) (version 2) | ecosystem: Environmental > Aquatic > Marine > Neritic zone/Coastal water | place: Helgoland, sampling... | reverse complement strand
GTGGGACGTCATCGTCCAAAGTCCGGACCACACCATCCTCGAGCAGGCACTTTTGGCCGAAGGTTTGGATGAAGCGCTGCGCGGTCAGCCCATTTTAAACGACAACGAGCCTGCCGAAGGTCCTTTTACGGTATTCGCTCCCACCGATGACGCTTTTTTTGCACTTGCGGAAGCCAGTGGCTTCGAGAGCGTAGAAGCCTTACTCGCCTCCCAGTTCATGGATGACATCCTCTATGCGCATCTAGTAGAGGCTGTTTATGAATCGGATGATTTATTCAATGGTCAAAATCTGCCTTCCTATGGCAACGGCAATATTGGAATCTCCATTGACTCCGAGGGCATTGCAGCCAATTCGGCCCCCATTGTTCAGCCAAACATGCTCGCCTACAATGGAGTGGTGCACGCATTGGGTGAAGTAATGCCTTTTGACTTTCCAGATCCCGAGGGAACATGCGGAGCATGGAAAATTAACATGTTCACCTTCGATGATCCATCAGAAGGGTGGGGAGGCTCAACAATCAATGTTTTTTCAGATGGCACCTTACTCGCATCGGAGACCTTGACAACAGGTACATCGGACTCCTTTTCTGTGCCTGTGAACAATGGTTCTCGAATTGACGTGATTTACAGCAGTGCGGGGAGCTTCTGGAGCGGGAACCACGGATTCGAAGTTGAGGATCAATTCGGAGCTATTATCTACAGCAGCTTTGCTTATCCGCCGGTCAGCATTTATGGATTGAATCCATGCGAAGAAAGTCCAACCTGCGGCCTCATAGAAGTTACATTCACTGACGGGTCCCAAGATGGTTGGTACGGAGGAAATATGGCCGTCTATTCTGAATCGGGTTTGGAGGCCAATATTTTCTTTAACCCCGATTTCAATGGTGATGGTTTTGCAGATTATGAAAGTTTCCAGAGTCGACCTGTGATGGTTACAGTTGATGAAGGCGAAATAGACTTTGTTGTGACGCCAGCTGTCAGTTTCCCCAACCAAACAGGGTACATCGTGCAAAATACGAGCGGCGAGATTGTCATTGACGAAACGAACACCACCTCAACACCGCCAAGTACGCTCAACTTCGAAATCTGCGAAAGCACGGCTTCGGATATTGGTGAAACGGCATTCGCCACCAAGGCACTCTCCCTCTTTCCCAACCCTGTTAGGACCACAGCCCAGATCAGGGGTCTCGCAACCAACGAGACATGGGAAGCCTTTGTTTATGGTGCAAACGGTAAAGTCGTGCACCAACAACGCGGCGTAGGGAATGAAGCTGTTAACGTTGGAACACTGCCGGCCGGTTTGTACAACTTGCAACTTCGCGTAACTGGAAAATCTTACGAAGCCATTCGATTTGTCAAGGAATGATTGGAACATGGGCTTGGGTTAGGGCCATTCCAAAGCGTCGATTTACAATTTTCGAATTACCTTAACGGAAAATCATCAACCATGAGCATCGTAACCTGTCCCCAGTGCAAAACCAATACGGCCAAAGGCAAATTCTATACATGGCAAATCCTCGTGGCAATTTGCTTTTTTCCACTCGGGCTGTTAATTCTGCTGACAAATCGTCAACCGACGCAGTGTCAAGGATGTGGCAATACTTGGCAGGCTTAAAGTCATGTTCCAAGGCATCAAAAATATGGGAGGCCTCTCCCCTGACGATGGTACATTAGGCCAAATCGCTGAACGCCTCCCCAACTTGGGAATTGTCACGATGGAGAACGAACGACAACACGTTTTCACACGGTCGGACACCTTTTTCACCCAGAAGACAACATTGACCCTGACTAAAGATGGAACGCAGGCAACAATTGTCTACGTTTTTGCCCCTAATTGGGTTTCTTGGGCGCTAGGAATCTGCTTTTTTCCCCTTGGCTGCCTTATATTCCTCTTGGCATACAATGCGAAAATTGATTTCGATAACTCGGTGGCCCTATTATAAAACGCTCAAGACGTGGGGGCCGCTGCTTGTGCTTCTTATTGCGCTCTATGCTGGAGCATCACGAATACCTCATATTTGCTTAGTGGAAACATTGTTCGGTCTCCACTGTCCATTTTGTGGACTCACGAGAGCATGTGAGTTGCTCATCCTAGGAAATTTCCAGGAGTCCTTTCAATCCAACCTTTTGGTCTTGCCTTTGATGCTGGTTCTTGTGCAAAGTGCTTTGGGGATGAGGATAAAAAGGCATGCGATTCGATCAAGATGGCTTTCACATGCTTTTATTTTCATGTGCTTCATTCAATTGATCCGATCCAACATCGAACTCATTCAAATGTAGCGGAGGATGTTCTTTGGAATGCATCGAAAAAGCATCGTTCTTGATTTCGACAGACCAAAAACCGTCCAAACAGATATGCTTGATTTTATTGATTTTATGAATACTTTCATAGTCTGGAAAATCATTGTGTATTTAAATCAATGACCGGGAAAATGGAAGCGATAAGGACGGATTTTTGGCAGAGTAAATCATGAAGGACACCCACCTCATACATGGACTGCATCCAAGTGAAGATGCTTTTGGTAACAACATACACGATTGCTTTGAATCCGGGAACCATCGCGGAGGATATGAAATCGAAGAGCGCGACGATGGCAGGTTCATTTTGTATGGTGACAGCAACGCTTACTTCGAGCCCCTGGAAGACTGGACCCAAACCCAGCAACAGCTCGCCAAGCGTTTGGATGGTCGGGTGTTGGATGTCGGGTGTGGGGGTGGGAAGCACGCTCTGTTTTTCCAACAAAACGGGTGTGAGGTTTACGCCATGGACAATTCTCCACTCGCCGTCGAAACATGCAGATTGCGGGGAATAGAGCACACGATTCTTTGCGATGTCGGCCACTTTCAACAAAGGCCTTCGGATTGGATGTTCGATCATGTGGTGTTTTGGGGAAACAATTTGGGACTGCTTCAGAACGCCCAGTTTTTCCGCCATTTCATGGCGCTCTTGGAACAATGCACCCATGCTCAATCCACCGTTTTTATGGAGTCCATGAGCCCGTATGATGAAGGGTTCTTAGATGAGGAAACCCGAGAATACGTTGCACATAATTTGAGGCAAGGGCGAATGGGCGGCCAGATGAGGGTGCGTGTTCGGTACAAAAAGTTCGCTACTCCTTGGAGCGATTACCTTTTCGCCTCGCCGGAAGAATTGGACGAAATGCTTGCTTCGACCGCTTGGCGCCTGGAGACCGTTCACCAGGCCGATGATTCCTTACAGTATATCGCTGAAATCACCCGTAAATAAGAGGGTTGTGAACCATTGGGAATCCCATTTTAGCTCTGTAAAACTGCAGTCTGCATTGCCGATTCTATCGGCAGAAAGGCAGGAGTGGGACGTTCCTGTACCTGCTGGATTCAAAGCACTGTGTAAAGGAAATGTGAACAACGCCAAAGTCCTCTTGATCTGTTTTTTGCGGAATCAATTGGTGGAGGACCGCGTCGATTTACAACTCGCTTACCAACATGGTTTGATGGCCATCCCTTTGGACATGTGCACGTCAGGAAATGCGCGTGAAGATGCGAAATTGCTATTGCCCGAGCTAAAGCAGCACTTGCAGCACTTGAATGACTTTGTAGATCCCGGTTTAGGGGGGCTTGTCGTTTCGGACTCCTCCAATCCCGCCTTGCCCTCTTTTCCGCTGTCTTTGATGTTTTCCAAAGATCTGGAAACCCTTCATTTTTCGGTCGATCTCGGATTGTCCTCCATCGCAGACGAAATCAGGCAAATGGTCTTGGAATTGATGGCGGAGCGACCCACCGCAGAAAGGAATGCCTATTGGCATCAGTGCCTGGCAGACTACCGGGTGCGATGCTATGATCAGCAAAATTCGCACCGACAACTCCTTGACGAAGCTTGGAACGCTGTGTTTGCCACGCCTTTGCGAGGGGATTTGAGCTTTCAAGGGAATGGCGGCGATTCCATCCAGGCCATTCGGATGTTGGCGAAAATGAAGGAGCAAGGCGCTGCGGTCAACCTTTCCGAATTGCTCAGCTTAACGCGGATGGATGCCTGGCGGTTTGAGATCGGTGCGGTTCCTGCTTCTTCTCGGGTGATCACCAGCAGTGATCGTTACCCATTGGCTGAAATGCAACAGAAAATCTGGGGCCATTATCAAGCGATGAAAACCGTGGGAGCGTACCATGAACAATTCCTGTTTGAATTGGAAAAGTCCCCTGCGATTGAGGTGTTGGAGTCATGTCTATCTGCGATTTGGAATAGTTATGACCAGCTGAGGGTGCGGATACAGGAGGGAGATGATGATTTATTTCAGAGGGTCTCCAAAGCGCCGTTGGAGGTCTCTCATGGAACGTGGACTTCCATTGAAGAGGCCCTTGCCGAGGATTTGGCGCGAGGCTTTCCAGAGGGCTTGCTGCGCATTACTTTTTGCCGGGTCAAAGGAAAACACTACCTGCTTTGGACACATCATCACGTCATCTTGGATGGATGGAGCGTTGGAATCTTGATCCGTGACTTTCTTCAGCGTGTTGCAATTGGTGATGATTCCATTCATCCCCGAACTAACCATCAGTTGCAGCTGACTCAAATCGAAAGGGAAAATCGCTTGTCGGCTCCAAACGATTCATCGGCTTTGGGGGTTCCTTTCCGATTGGACATCGATTCTTTCCAATGGCATGCCGGCTTTGAGGAACACCACTTTCGCCTCGGAGGCGAAGGGGATGCAGAGCCGAAGACCTTACAGAAATTGGGAGTCACGCGACAAGTACTTTGCGCAGCGGCATTGTTCCTGGCCTTGCGGAGCATGGATTCTACCGAAGGATTGTACATCCATGGCATCAGTTCGGGTCGGAACGTGCTGGAAGGCGACATCGATGAAGCAGTCGGGCTATTCATACGCAACGTCAGCTTGCCTCTACCTGAAGTAAAACAGCAAACGGCAGCAGAGTGGGTAAAGGAGGTACATCAGTCCCTTCAATCGCGCTTGACCGAGACCTTCGTGTCAGAGCCCAAAGAATCAGCCGACCTCCTCTTCGTTTTTGAAAACTATCCATACGAAGACATACAAAGCGAAGGGTTTCAAGCCAAGCTCATTTCTGTCAAAGAGGTCACCGGTTATCCCATCACATTTTGCGTTTTCCCGAGGGATGAGGGATACGACATCCGTATGGTCTACGATGCCCGTAGGATTGACCACCATTTGATCCAAGCCTTAGAGCAAAAATTCAAGCGGTTTCATCGCCTTTTGGTTGAATCTCGTTCAGACGACCCCATTCGGCAGCCCCTCCTCGACGCACCCCCTCCGACACAGGTGGTCTTGGATGTGTCGACATTCGACCCTGCGCATGTGGGCGGTGATGTATTCATTCCTTCAGGCCCCTCGTGGACGGAGGTCTTTTCCGATGTTGAGGTCGTCGAGCAGACGGATGACCCCGGTGAAGGTGGTTTGGTGCATTGGAATCGCTTCGCCTTCTCCGAATATCCTGGCATTTGGAGGAACGCCTCGGTCCCTCGCAACGGAGAATTCCGAGAAGTTCGATTGGAGGGCGTTCACCTTTGTGGTAAGGACTTGATGGAGCATTTCGCACACTTCCTGCGGGACCGGGTTTGGCAACATGCCGGTTTTCAATGGTGCGTTGCCCAGGAAGGTGAGGTGTTTCCAATGGCATTGGATGACCCCAACACCGATGCCAAATTGCTGGAAGAACAATGGCAAGGGCTGAAACAACACCGGGACGTTTTCAAGGATTTCATCGCGGGCAACCTCCCGATTCACTCGAATCTCTTGTGTGTGCTGGACGAGGCAGCGGTTTCTTCTTGGGAAGCATTTGAATTGGTGCTCGTACCGTCAGAAAAGGGCCTCGTTATTTGGCATCAACTCAGCATGAGTCAGCCTTGGATCCAAGGCCTTCAAAACCATTTAGAGGGAAGTCCAAAGCAGGGTGCGTTGAAGCCCCGTGAGAGCATAACATTCAATGACAGTCCCGTCGAGCTGACGCATATTTTGGATGCTTTTCAAAGCCAGGTTCAACGTCGCCCCAACGCCACCGCCATTCGCGATGAACAATCCACCTACACTTTCGCTGAGCTGGATCAGCTGACCAATCAGGCCGCGGGTCAACTGGAACGAATGCCGGAATTCCAAGCGAGTTCATACATCGGGATTCAAATGCCCCGAAGTGCCGAAGTGCTGATTGCTGTTTTGGCCATACTCAAGTCGGGGAAAGCCTTCGTCCCGGTGGATGTGTCATGGCCGGAACCCCGCGTGCAACAGGTGATGAAGCAGGCCGAGATCAAATTGATTCTGAAGGCTGAAAACCTGATGGCACTCCAACAAGACTCGGCCCCTCTGCGAGGTGTTCCGAATCAATTGGATCGGCCAGCATATGCGCTATTCACTTCCGGGTCGACGGGCGTTCCAAAAGGAGTTGCAATTGCTCACCGTGCGCTCAGCAATTATTTGGCACATTGTCAAAATTCGTACTTCCAGCAAACTGACCCCGGCACCGTCCACGTTTTTACGCCATTATCCTTCGATTTCACATTGACTGAACTACTCGGCGGCCTCGTTAATGGCTGTGAAATCAACGTGCATTCAGAACACGTGTCTCCCTATGAGAGCCTGCAGATTTGCCTCCAAGATGCAGCGTGCCATGTGGCGAAACTCACGCCGTCGCACATTCAACTCGCCGAACCGGAATGGTTCGAACGAGCAACGCCGAAGACTTTCGTAGTGGGCGGCGAAGCGCTCCAAGCATCCCATGCAGCGGCCTGTTTGTCCAACCCCGATCATCGGCTCATCAACGAATACGGCCCTACGGAGGTGACCGTAGGATGCACCGTGAGGGAGGTCCAAAGAGGGGAGGTTCCCTTGATTGGAACACCCATCGCCGGCATGGGGGTTGCCGTGATGGATGACCATGGGCGGCCCGTACCGCGTGGGGTGGAAGGCGAACTTTACGTGACCGGAACCTCGTTGGCCTCAGGTTATTTGAACGATGCGGCATTGACGGTCGGTTCCTTCCTGAAGCTGGAAACCATGCCTCAGGGATTGGTATACAAGACCGGTGATGTCGTGTGCATGCAAGAAGATGGCAACCTGCTTTTCGTGTCCCGGAAAGATGGGCAATTGAAACTGAATGGTTACCGCATTGAAACCGATGAGATTCGGAAAGCCTTGTATGATACGTTTGCCCTAGAGTCTCACGCATGCATCGTGCCTTTCAATCAAGGCAACCAACTGGTTTGCTTTGTTCAAACATCGGATCCAAACATTGCCTTCTACGATGCCCTGGCTTCTGCACTTCCGCCGTATATGATTCCGCATCGATTTGTTGTGGTGGCGGCATTCCCAACAACTGCGAACGGTAAACTCGATGAAGCGGCATTGCTTCAGTCCTTGCCGGATGTTCCAGTTGCCGGAATCGATCAGGCGCTGGACTCCGCCCTATTGGGTGCGTGGCTGAATCGCGACGATGCCTGGAAGCACGCGTTGCATACAGAGCACCTGCGGCGGGTTGGCTGGAAGCGCGTGCAACAGCAATTGGCCTACCTCAAGCAAATCAAATCGCTACCAAAAGGAACCATTTATTGCGGACGGCTGGAGCCGCAAGGGTTGATCCCATCTCATCTGGTGCCTGCAGCGACCAAAAATGCAGGACCATTGAGGTTGCGTGTGAATTCTGGAATGGCTGTGCGGTGGGAAGGCCTCCAGCACATCGCCGGCATACTCAACGAACAGCAGGTGTCCGTTCCCGTTGCGTACGCTCCAATTGTGTCCCATGCCTTGCGTTCGCTGCTTCATCAAGCCGACACTTGGCCGCTGATTCCCGTTCTGGCATCTTCACAACTGCCGATGCTGCCCTCCGATGCCATTTGTTTGGTGAAAGATTGGTCCGAAAAATTCACGTTCCCGATGATCGTGCAACGCATGCCCAATGGGGAATGGAATTGGCTTCTCAACGACCATGAATGGAGGGGAAATTTCGATCGCCTCAGGTTTCCGCAATCCGAGGGAGTTCCCGGGCGGGAATTGGTTCCGGGGTGGGCTGTTTACACTTCCGCGAGCGGATTTACAGGCCTCGCGGACCTCAGATCATTCGAGCGGTTTGGCAATCGCGTGCGGAATACCTCGATCGAACGACTGGTCCGAGCTCAAGCGCCTGCGGTCCCCGCTGTTCTTTGCGAAATCGTGGACGGTGCCATTGTTCTCTTTGTTCAAGGACCTGCGTATTTGGAGTCCCGCATCCAATCCATTCTTCAGGAAGGGCTTCCGGTTTGGTGCACGCCCCAGGAAGTAGTGATGAGCGAAGACCTCATCGAATCAGTCCGCAGTTACCGCGCGGAGCACAAGAACGACGGTTTCAATCGTTTCCTGCGCTCACACCTCCCCGAGTTCAGTTATCTGAATGGTCATTTGAGCCTCATCGAGCAAGGGGGAGACAGCATCACAGCTTTGCGCATCGTGGGTAAATTAAGAGGGCGCGGGTTTGACGTGGATTTGGGAGCCCTATTGAATGCTCCGTCCTTGAGTGAATGGATTGGTGGGATTGTGAACAGCGAAGGGGCCATTCAAGTCACCGGTCATGCGACTGAACTCACCCCGATTCAACAATGGTTCTTGCAGCACGCGGAAGGCAATAAGAACCATTACAACCAATCCATCCTGCTCGAATTGCTCGTGCCCGGTGAGACCCAACAGCTCGCGGAGGTACTCAGGACATCGCTTCGTCAATTTCAAATCCTCCAGAAGGTGTATCGCAACGGGTGGGTCGAGGGGATGCCGCCTCAAGTCGCTGTGCATTCCTGCACCCATGAGGCGGAAATTACGGCGCATTGTACAGAAATTCAGAAAGCCTTTGATTTGGAACGTGGCCCAGTGGCTGGAGGTGCCATTTTTGAAAGGAATGGTCAGCTGTTTTTGTTCGCCGCCATTCACCATTTCTATTGCGACGGCTACTCATGGCGGGTCTTCTTGGATGAATTGCAGGCGACCTTGTCGGGCCAAGCCGGAGCGCATTTTGGTCCTGAAGTCTTTGGGAAGGTGCATCAGCGGTTTTTGGAGTTGGCAGAGGCAAACCAAACAGAATCGTCCAGCTATTACGGTACCGAAATCACCCATCCATTTAAGGATTGGTCCCGCTGCAGTCTGGATGAAAGCACCTACCTCGAATGGGAATGGGACGCAGCGGCCACTTCAGCTTTCACACAAAGCAGCGGATTTGGTGCTGCCTCCAACGAAAAATTCCTCTTCCTTTTTCTCCGGGCTTGGGCGGCATTAAAATTGCCGCCAACAGCCGTCTTCTTTGAAACGCATGGACGCAGCTACGATGGGGTGTCCGAATTGTCAGACTCTTTGGGATGGTTCACGCAGTTTTATCCGGTCTTCGCACATGATTGGCCTGCTGAAGACAAGCTCCTTGAGTCCATACAAAAAGCCTTTGAAGATTTGCCACACAGTGGTTTGACCTACATGGCACAGCCCGAATGGCAGCAACCGCCCTTCCCCGTTTTGCTCAATTATTTGGGGAATTTCGATGAAGACCGCGGAGGAATTGCAGCGCCTTCCACCATCGCTCAAGGTCCCATGTCAGACGGGAAGAATCTTACTCTCAGCGTCGTGGAAGTGAATGCCATGATCCGCGGGGGGAGAATGACATGGATGCTCCGCACGCACCCCGATTTCGACGCCGAAGCATTTCAATTGACATTCAATCGTCTTTTTGATGAAATTAGCCAGAACCAAAACACCTCAGATTACATCTCCAATGACATCGACGAAGCCGACCTCGACGCAATTGATGAGCTGCTTGGAAATCTGTAATTGAGCCATCAACATGACAGGTTCACGATCCATTGTACCCCTGCTTCCAGCTCAGCAGTATATGCTTGCCGCAACACTCAAAGATGCGCCGCACACGTATGTGCAGCAATTGGTCTTTCAAGTGAACCGCCATCATTGGATCGAAGTGCAAGCTGCTCTGACACAGCTCATTGGAGCTTACGAAGGCTTTCGGTCCGTTGTTTTGCATGAGGGATTGAAACAGCCGGTTTGGGTCAGCAATGCCAACACATACCCTGCCGTTGAGCAGCACACTTGCGGACCTGGTGAATGGAAGGCACTGGCACGACGGATCCGAACTCGAGGATTCAATCTTCAAAAAGAACCGTGCATCCGATTTGATTGGGTGGAAGGAGGGGGTAAGCGTTTTTTGTGCATCACGAACCATCATTTGCTGTTCGACGGGTGGGGAAAACAGGCGTTGCTTCGTGATTTCATTGGGTTTTTGCATCACCCGCAACGGCAGTTGCCCGTCAAACTCAATCGCCACTGGTACGAGGCCTGGACCCAACTCGACCACACTTCCGCTCTGGTCGCATACAAGCGATACGTGAAGTCCTTCGACTCTTTTGCAGAGCTCACGAAACACTCGTCGCCAACCGGCCAACATTGCACGTTTTCCGAGCAGATTCCAAGAACACTCCTCGATGGTTTGTCAAGGGACTGGGGATTGACCCCGGCAGAGGCCTTGAATTTCTCATGGGGCTGTTTTATTTCGAACTACACGCAAACCCCTTCCGTGCAATTTGGGGTTGTGAAGCAGAATGGTCTGATTTCATCGCTGCCGAATGCTTTTGGGCTCGGCATTCAGACCCTTCCGTGTCAAATGGTAGTCGACCTCCATGCGCCGATGAACCATTTATTGGAGGCCTTCAAACAAAGGGAACGCTCCGTGGCTGCTTTCCCTTTTGTCAACACCTTGGACTCAGCCTTCAGTGACCTGCAATTTTCCTTCCTGATTGCCTTTGAGAACTATCCGTTGGAGGCGGGATTGGAGGCTGCTGAATCCGAATTCACGCTCATGGATTCGCATGACTTTTCAGAGTTTCCATTGAGCCTTGCCGTTACCCCCTCTGATGGGCAATACACGCTCGATTGGCATTTTCACTCCGCATCGCATCCTGCTGCCCAAATCGAGCATTTAGCGAAAGCGTTCTCCGCGATGCTCGGTAAGCTATCAGGTCAGCTTGAGACGACCCTTTCGTCCCTCGTTGCATCACAGGTCTCTTCACCGCAACCCACGCTTACCCTCTCGAAGGAGGAGTTTTTCGACCAGGTGGAACGGAACCTTTCGGAGGAGCAGCGCAAGCGTTACGACCACTTGATCGGTGAATTTGAGCATGTGAATAGAATCTGGTATTACGGGGAGAAACACCCGCATTTGCCCGAATTGATCTGTGCTGCATGGCGCGTTGGTGTGGAATTGATTACGGTCAACGAACGGGAAACCGACCACTTTTTGGATGCTTTGCGCGGTCTGAAGCCTCCCGACGCAATTTTCATTGCCGAGAATGCCGAGAATGCGGAGCGATTGTTGGATCGCATCGCAATGGATCGGCTTCAAAGCTGGAGGGCTCAACCATCTGCAGTTCAGGAGGCCGGCGCCGTTGCAGTGTCCATTTGTACTTCAGGTTCGACAGGGGAACCCAAAGTGGTTCAATTGTCTTTGGACAACATCTTGGCATTCATGCTGGCATGGGAAGACAAACTTCCCTGGAGGGAAGCGGAAGTGTTTGCCGCTATTGCACATCCTGCGTTTGATGTCGGATTGGCCGAGTTGGTTTTTCCGCTTTGGAAAGGATGGGAAACTCGATTTTTGACCAAGGAGGACCTCAGTGAAGCCGAAGCCATCAATCGCGCATTCCGCGATGTCACAGCGTTTCACTTGGTCCCTGCTTTGTTGGAGAACTGGATTGAGCAAAAGAGCCCTGACGCAGTGGGACGGATCGTCATGACCGGTGGCGATAAGGTACCGCAATACCTCCAGCGCAACCTCCACAAGAAATTCGAAACTGCCCGACTGTTTCAGTTTTACGGACCTTCGGAATGTTCGTTTTTCACTTCCGGACTGGAGAACTCAGGTGGGTTTCATGAGGGCTTATTGCCGCTGGGCACCGAATTTGCACATGGTCAAAATGACATCGTCGGAGCATACTTGCAGCCAATGCCGCCATTTGAGGCGGGTGAGATTGTCATTTCTGGTTTGGCCGTGGGAATGGGATACGCCGGTGACGCGGACCAAGGCCGATTTATTGAATTCCAAAAGGCGCGAGCATTTAAGACAGGAGACTTGGGATGGCGCGATGAGGAGGGAAATTTGTTCTTCCGCGGTCGGCGGGATCATCAGATCAAAATCAACGGGCAACGCTTCGAAACCGCTCGCATTGAGCATGCATTGAAAGCGTGGTCTGGAATTTCAAATTGGATCGTGGCCTATGATGCGCCTGTCCTCCGTGCATTTGGTCTTGCCGACGATGATTTCTCCCTTCCCGATCGCAAAGGATTGAGTGAATGGCTTCCACCATATGCGATTCCTGGTTTCCTGCACACTGTATCGGAATTCCCCTTAAATAAAAACGGAAAAGTCGACCTCCGTGCATTGCAAAAGTTGCACGAAGACCAGGATAAGCGAGAGGATCTCCCACCTCTTCCTGCTGCATTCCGGCAAGTACTGGAGGAGTTGTTTCCCGATCTAACTCTGCGCGAGGATGTCGGTTGGTATTCCAATGGGCTGAACTCCGTCCATGCTTTAAAATTTGTAGGCAGGGTCAAGAAAAAGCTCGAAATGCAATTGGAGATGCGAGCTGTATTGACCTGCACGTCATTGCGCCATTTGCCCTCACTCGTGGAGGAATTGGGCTCTCAAGATCGCCAACCGGTCCAGGCTGGAAAGGCGGTGCACTCAGCCGCCGCTCGGATTTTCTTTCTCTCCGAAAGTGACCCAAATTGGAATGAAACGTATTGGATTCGGACGGGATTTCACCTTCCGAACAATCCCGAAATCATCGCTGAGTTGCAACGCTGGGTGGTCAGCCAACCGTCCTTGCAATTCGGAGTTGAATCGGATGGTACAGGGTATCGCTGGGTTGCTGCTCAACCGCGCATACATCGGTTGGAGGCAGCGAATGCGGAGGACTTTGTTCGGCAGGTAGACGATCAATCCACCCCGAACTTTCAGTCGCTGGTCCATGTCTATGTGTCCAGCAACCTCGTTGCTTTCCGGGTGCACCATGGTCTCCTTGACGGGTTGGGAATTCAGCAAATGCTGAGCACCTTGTCCCGTGACTTGGAATCTGAAACCTTGACCCCGATGGAACTCGTCGAACCCGTGGATGAGCCCGTGGATGTTCCTTTTTGGACGGATGCGCTCGACGCTGTTCGGGTTCAAAAGTTGCCTTTTTCCCGCATTCAGCCACCATCTGACGTGTGCGTAGTGAAGAAGGCGTTGAGCTTTGAAGAGAATCAAACCCTTGTTGCGCTGCAAGGGACGTTGGGTTGTTCTCGGTTTGAGGCGGGGTTCGTCCTGTGGATGCAAGCATGGAACCGCTTTTTTCCTGGCGGAGACTTTGCGACTGGTGTGGTCGTCAATGCGCGAGGAGATTGGGATGACATCCAATTGGAAGCGATGTCGGTGAATACCTTGCCCATTCCTGCCAAATTTGAGGATCCTGCAACCATCCTTGCGCAATGGCGCGAGATGGCAAAAAAGTCGCGGCAGCCTTTTTCGGAAATCGCCCGGCTCGATAAAACGAAGCAGGCGCAAGGAACTCCCTATTTCAACACCACGTTGACATACAATCAATGGGAGAAAGTGGCCTGGGCAGAGGTCCTTCCCTTCGAGGTCCAGAGAACCGCCTTTGACCTATCGCTGGACTTCATCGACGCGGGTGATGAAGCTTGGTTTCAATGGGAATTTGATCCTGAAAAGTTTTCCATGAAAGCAGTCGAACGCCTGCACGAGTCCCTATTTCATCCCATTCAAGTTCCTTCTGTTTCCGCGATGTCTGACTGGCACGTGGGAACTAAATTGAAGCAGCGTTGGGCCGGTGTCGTTGGCGAAAAACGGGGCCAAACGGCCATCACTTGTACGCAGCACTCATACAGTTATGACGCCTTCAATGAGATCATGGAAACATGGCGAACGCGGTTGGATTGGTCGGGGACTGGAATCATCCCCATCGTTGCGGAACGGAATTCCAATCACGTGGCATTGATCATCTCTTGCCTGGTTCATGAAATCCCATTCATCCCCATTGACGCAGACACGCCAAAAGATCGGATCGAACTCATTGAGTCCCTTTGCGGACAAAAGGCCGTTTACCCCGATTCCGCAGAAGCAATCATTCCCATTTTACCCAATCCAGTATTTGCTCCTCGGATGGCCTATGCCATCGCGACCTCAGGTAGTACAGGTGTTCCCAAGCTTGTGGGGGTGAAGCGCACGGGTTACGAAGCCGCTATTGATGCATGGGTGACCAGTTATTCGCAGGTGCCAAACGATAAAGTCCTGCAAGCTGTATCTTTTTCGTTCGACGTGTTTCTCGGCGACCTCGGCCGCTCCTTTTTTCTCGGGGCTGAGTTGGTTTTGCTGGATGCTTTCCAGCGCAAGGACCCCATGGAGATTGCTCGTCAAATCCGAGAACACGAAGCCACGTTGTTTGAAACTACACCGCTCATCATCCGCTGGTGGATCGATGAAGGCCATCTGGAGGTGCCTTCGTTGCGCTACCTCATCGTCGGATCCGATGCTTGGACAGTTGCCGAAATGGAGGCGCTGCAGGCCATTGTAGGCGATGGAACACAAGTCGTCAACAACTACGGGCTTTCTGAAACGACCATCGACAATTCCATTTTGGCAGACCCGCAGGGTTATGCAAAAGGACTCATGGTGCCCATCGGCCATGCCATGCAGCATTCCCATCTGAGCATCACCGATGAAGCCGGCCATCGTCTGCCACCGGGGATGGAGGGGTACATTTGCATCGACGGACCCTGTGTGGGTTTAGGTTACTTCAAAGAGGGCGCTTGGAACCATGAATCGGGACCATGGCGCACGGCAGACCGTGGAACACTGGATGAATATGGTCATTTCCATTTTCTCGGTCGGGGTGATCTGCAGGTGAAAATCCGGGGCCAGCGTTTGGAGCTGCAGGAGATCGAATCCATCTTGAACTCGATCAGTTCGCACATCACCTGGGCTGCCTTTGCCTTTAACAACGGGTATGCGCTGGAATTGGGGGCTGCTCATGTGCAGGAAGTTTCGCCTAAAGATTTGGCGGCCATTCGGGAGTACATCCTTCAACATCATCCGTCCTATTACCTGCCTTCGCGGTTTCTTCATGTGCCTGCGTTCCCGATCACAATCAATGGCAAGGTGGATCGGAAGGCCCTTGGGATGCTTCCAGAACTGCAGGGGAAGATGGGGGAAGAACCCCGTTCAGAAGGGGCTTCGGATCTCTTGACATTAGCAAATCAACTGTTTGGGTTGAATGCTCAGAAGAACGACAACTTTTTTGCATTGGGGTTGTCGAGTTTCGATGCCATGCACTTCGTTCGCGAATGGAACCGGTCAAACGAACAAACTTTGCAGGTATATCACTTGTTCGCCTGCGAATCTTTTGCTGTCCTGTCGACCGTATTGAAGGATCCTGTTGTTGAAGTAGCGGCCAGCGAAGCCGTATCCTCCATGCCAGCAAACCGGGCACAAGAAGCCCTCTGGATTGAAATGATGGCGAAGGATGAAAGCCTTTACAACCTTCCACAATTCGTTCGCATCCCTGATACAGAAGACCGATTCAACGAACTCGCAGCGCAAACATTGCGCGCTTGCCCAAGCCTATTCGTGCGGTTTGAAGTCGCGCCTGACGGCACCCTCATGCAGCACGCTCTCCCCATGGAGGGCTACGAGCTGCCGGAACGGACTTTGACCTCCGAAGCATTCGATGACTTCCGCGAAGCCGCACACTTTCAAACGATTCCGTTGCGGGCTGGCCCCGCCTTTGAGGCGGAACTCTTGCACGTCGAGGGACAACGTGTGCTCTATTTTAACCCGCACCATTTGGTGTTTGACGGAGGTTCGGATGCGCGAATTGCTGAAATATACCAAGCCTTCAAGCGGAATGAACCCGTGATTCCTGAGGTGCCGATGAGGGAAGTCGTCTCCCAACCGTCGAATTGGAATAGCTATTTTGGACTCAGTCCACTCCCCGGGCGATTGGAGGGGTCCCCTGCACAATGCCTCGAGAAAAACCATATCGTTCAGTTGAGTGATTTGGCCATGCAATCAGTTCAATCGTTGCAAACGCAATGGAAGACGAGCCTTGCTGTCATTCATTCGCTTGTGCTTGGAGAGAGCATGCAGCGTGCAGGGTTGGAGACTCATTGGGTTTCATTGGTCATGGACACCCGCAGCACGCCTTCGGTAGGGATGTACATGCGGGCCTTTCCATTCCCTGCGGCCATCGATCATCCATGGAGTGAACGCATTGGCCGAGGGAAAGCGGCTTTGGTGCACCTTTTTCGGCATCAGCACGGCTCAATCGTCTATCCCGATGGATCCAGTCACGAACCTTTTCATCAAGTCGGATTGGTCATCCAACACCCAGTTCACCTTGCCCAGGCGTCTCCAGATTTAGTCCAGGAATCCCGGCCGCGTTTGCCCTTGACGCTGTATGTTGAAATCATAAATGACTCCGTTTACCTTCGATGGGAATACGACAGCGGCTATGTGTCGCGCGAAACCGTTGAGGCCATAGGCGAAGCATTTCATTCTGTGCTGATCGAACTGGCTGAAGCCGCCATTGAACCTTCGTCTTTCGAGCTGGATGATCAGAAAACTTCCAGTAGCGACGCTGAATTATGGGACGCGCCGTGGAACGAAGTTTGGCAGAAATATGTCACGGATCCGAAAGGCGGACATTTCTTCTTGGCGGGAGGTACCAGTTTGAAAGCACTGCTCATGCTAAAAGAGTTGCGCGACGAGTACCATTTGGACGTGCGCCCTTCGACCTTCTTCCGGTCGCCGACACAGAAAACATTGACTCAGTTCCAAGAGCTCATGGAGTCGGATCAAGATTTATGCTGGGAACTGCGGTCGGGAAACGAAGGAGAAAGCTGGTATTTTCCGCCCATTTTTGGATTAGGTCTCGTTTTCAATTCCTACCCCTTGCACCGAAACCACCGGGCCATGGCGTTTAATTATCCGCTTTCAATGGGGGAGAGGGTGGCTTACTCGAGCATTGAGGAGTTGGCTGATTTGCTCATGAGCGCCTATCAAATTGAGGGCAATTTTCCTAGGGAAATTCAGGAAGTCGTAGCGTACTCGATGGGTGGGATTGTGGCGTTTGAAGCGGTGAAACGCTTGGAACAAGCAGGAGTGAAAGTCGGAAGGTTGGTGGTGTGGGACAAAACTGCCCAAACAGCGCCTCCTGCGCCCGACCTGCAACCCGCCACCTCGCTGCGTCCCCATTTGGCTGACATGGCCCTGCAACTTTCGCCAGATGAACCGGATCACACGTCCATGGTTGAGGCTTTATTGCACCATGAATTTTTGATCGAAACCTATCAGCAAAAGGGTACCATCCAATGCCCTGTCCATGTGTTGCATTGCCCAGGAGGATTTGATTCTGAAGGTTTTAAAAGCTGGGAGGCTTTTACTTCCGGTTCCGTTAGCTTCCAGGAGATTGAAACCACCCATGACGAGATCCCGAAATTTTGGCAAAGCAGCTACCGCCAAACAATGCAATCTCTCTGAGAAGCTGGATTCCGCAAGGCTTGTAGGAGGAATGGTCCAGAGAAAATCTTCGCGTGAATCATGAAATAAGGGGGTTCACCCTTGTGCGTGATATGAAACGGGGCGTGATTTGATATTTTTGTTCATATGAAATATCACATAAGCATGCTCATGGCCGCCATTTTTGGCTTTGGCCCATTGTCAGAAGCGCAGGTCACCACAGGGGTCGATTGTGATCAGATGGGACTTGTTGTCAATGTCGGGTCCTTACCGAATTCCATTAACATTTACCACCCCGGGGGCTATCTGACCTGGCCTTCTTCAGAGAATGTAATGGAATGGGAATTCACCGATTCACAGGGCAATGTGCTGCATGAAGAAACGTTGGTCGATGAGAATTTCGTGTCCTTTGATTTTGACATGCCGGTGACGGATACGATGTATGTTTCTGTTTTGCTGACGAACGATTCCGCTTTCAACAACGGCAATCCCGTGGCTTGTCTCATCGAGGATTACCTATTTTGGGAAGTCGACACCTGGCCCAACAGCGGAGAGGAATATGGAACATGGACGTTGGGAGGGAATGTTGGTGTGGATGTCAGTGAACCCATCGAGCCTGACTGCAACCTCCAATACGATGGAGATGGGGATGGAACCGTGACAGTGGTGGATGTATTGGGTCTGCTTGGTGAATTTGGTCAGTCATGCGAAGATCCCGCTTACACGGTTGAAGGAAGGTGGCTGTGGTCGCCAAGTGACAACGTAGAAGATGCCACTACGATGTACGAGTTTTTAGAGGGCTTAATCTACACGTATTATTGTGATGCCACGGTATGCGACGAATCCTATTGGGCTTCCTTGGATTTGTCAGAAGCAATACCGAACCCCGATGCCTACTCATTTGATGGCGAAACGTTGATTTGGGATGATGTGCCACAGGGTGTAACCTTTGAATGCGATGGGGGAATCCTGCATTTATCCCTTGGTGGTCAATTTTGGAGATTGGGTGCTGATTGCTCGGAATAAATTTCCAGAAGCGGAAGGCATGATTTTGAATCGAGTCGCAGGACTCCAAGAAGTTCTGGGCTATTTTGCACCATGAGCATGTCAATCAACTGGAAATTAGATTTCCCTGAAGTTACGTTTCACCACGCGCGTGTCCAGGATCAGGATGCGGAAGGAGTTCAGACCAATGCAACGTGGGACCCCGCCATTGACTTGAAAGCTCACCTCGAACAATGGGCCCCGAGCGCGGACCGATTTGGAGGGGAAGATGACCAGGAAGTGCGGCGCCGGGACGTGGGGCGTCATACCATCTTGCACCGCATCCAATTTGAGGAGCTGGAGCAAGCAGAGCAGCACAATGATGATTTCAACATCACATTGCATCGGGTCTGGCAGATGTCGTTGATTCCGACAGAGAAGGTTCAGACTGATGCCATGATGCATGCTGACGGTGAAGCATTTCAATTGGACAGGGCTGACCAAAATGAATTGTATGTGCATCGAATGAATCCGATTAACTACCTATATGATTGGTTGCTCACGTTGGATCCAAGAGGGCGTTGGGGCAACGCTTGGTTGCTTCCACAATGCGGAGTCACCGAGTACGATGAGTCGGTCTTCAATTTATCGACGTTCAAGGATGGTCGGTTGTGGGATTGCTACATCGGTGGAGGAGAATTGACTTCAGAGGGCTCTTCGATCATGAGCATGTTGAATACGCGTGCGGCTTTGGAAGAGTGGATCCGCTGACGCTGTAATCACCGACCTAATTCAATTATTATGGGATTCAATATCGTACTTGTGGAGCCTGAAATCCCAACCAATACAGGGAACATTGGAAGGTTGAGTCTCGCGTCAGGTTCCACTCTGCACCTCATAGAACCTTTGGGTTTTGAGATCACAGATACCCGCCTCAAACGGGCTGGGTTGGATTACTGGCAGCACCTTCAAGTGCGCACCTATCCCAGTTTGGAAAATTTCATGGAGGTTCATGAAAATGCCCGTTTTGCCTTTCTTTCGAGCAAAGGCTCAAAACCGCATTACGACATTGAATACGAGGCAGGCATGTTCCTGATCTTTGGCAAAGAATCGAAAGGTTTGCCTGCAGCTCTCCTAGCACAGTATCCGGATCAATTGTATCAAATCCCCATCCTCAGTGAACACATCCGTAGCCTGAACCTCGCCAATGCGGTGAGCATCGTTGTTTACGATGGATTGAGAAATCTTCAGCAGCTGGTAACGAATGCGCAATGAACCATAGCCTCCTTGGTTTGTTTCATTCGTATGTCATTTACTACACTGCTTTTTGTCATGGCCGCTTCGCTTCTCAATCCGTTGTTGAAATTCAACTTTGATTCCAGTGGAAATGCCGTCAATTCTTGGACGATCCAAAATGACAATGTTATGGGCGGTGTATCGGAAGGAGCCGTGCAATGGCAGGAGGACGGCTTCCGCTGGTACGGCCATACGCGGTTGGAGAACAATGGTGGATTCAGTTCCATTCGAAGCCCTTGGAAGGCATTCAACCTCACAGAATTTGATGCCGTGCACATCCGCTGCAAAGGCACGGGAGGACCGTTCAAGATTGTGTTTGACACACAATATGCTTGGTACTTGCCGAATGCCCAAACGGACTTTGCTGTTTCTGAAGAATGGAGCGATGTCGTCATTCCGTTGAAGAATTTCGTGTGGGAACAACCTGGTCGGGGAGTGCTCGGAATGGTCAATCCGGCCAAAGAACTCAGTGAAGTCATCCGCTTTGGTCTGATGAAATACGACGGCACTGCTCAACCGTTCGAACTCGAAGTGGCGTCGGTATCGTTTGAGTGATTCCGGGATTCGTTACCGTACGTTACCGGTACATCACGACCATGAAGACATGGACCAACGTCAGAATCAAGGTCAGGGCAGAACAAACAATGTGCACATGAAGAAACTGGTTGTTGCTGGATTTTTCATCGATTCTGGCTCCTGCGATTGACGCCGTTAGCAATACCAGCGGGAGTATAGCGAGTAACCCATAGCCCAACTGTAGGCTGTGAGCGAGGGTGGCGAAGGGCAATAAAAGTGCCAGATAATGATGAAATTTCACCCATCGGTCCCAACTATTTCCGCTGCTTTGGAAAATGATTCGTGCAATGCTTAGCCACCATTGCAGGACGATGATGCTCCCCAGGATGCCCCCGGAAATGTTGCGGTAGGCATCGGTTTGTTGGATAGCCAATGCATCCCATTCATTGGCTTTCGCAAGCGTTCCGCCTACCATGACCAAAAGAGCAAGCCAGGTGAGCCGCTCCACATTTTTTTTAATCTCAGCTGTCTGCACGTTCAGAAAAACTTAGCAAGGATTCCATCAGCAGGGGAGAAGTCAATGTGTTCAAACTGTCATGCAGGGCCGATATCGAAGGGAGTTGTGCTGATTCCACGGGCCAAAGTGCTCCAAATTCGGGACGCTCGGCCTCTGTCATGTCGTCAAATTCGGAAAGGTATTCAATCCAGACATCTGAAACGCCCTCCCGGTAGGCGGAGAGCACGGAAACGAATTCGTCCATGGTCAGAGAATCGTTCGGATACGACCACGTGGTGGCCCCCATGATATCGCCGAGCTCCCAGTCTGTTTTGGATGATGACGCGTGGTCGTTATGGCAAGACACGCATGCAGGCGCAGATGCATAATCAGGATACATTGCAAGAACGGCTTGGGATTCCGTGTCTCGAAAATATCGGACCTTGCCATCTTCTCGCATAGCAGCGAACTCTTCCTTTTGCTTGCCTTCAAATCGATTGGAAGATTCGATGGGAAAATCCGAACCGAGATACAATCCCAGTGGCACACCGTTTCGCGCAATTGACTCGGAAATACCGCGCAAAAACAGTGCAGGTAACGGACCCGCCACCACATCGCGATCCCTCCAATCTTCAGAGAATTTAAGGCCGTGGGCTTTGCCTTGCTGTACAATGGATTTCGTGAATAGGGTGCGCGTAACATTGTTTTCGTGGGCCAATAAATCCAACGCGTCCTCAGCTGACATAGCATAGATCGTTTGTTCTTGAGTTTGCAAAGGCGCCGGTGCCGTGGCAAACAGGTAAACGCCCAAAAGGACAAATAGAAGGGCCGTGATGCCCCAGAATTTGACGGTGTTATTTTTCATCTTGAGTTAGTTATCCTAATCATGGAGTTTCCTTGGGAAGGTATTTCTTTTGCTCACCGTACGGGTCTTTGCCTCCTTCAAAGTAAGCTTGAATTTCGCTTAGGCGCAGTCGATTTTCCATTTTTATAGGTACGTCGTAGACATGATTTCCATGAAAATCGTGGCATGTCAAACAGGTGGACCATTCCCCACTCGCAACGAGTTCGGAATGAGGGACGTCGATGGGGTCGTTGGCTACATCCAAATCACCGTGGCAATTGACACAGAAACCGGTCTCGACCCGAGCGATCCGCTGACCTGTATGCTCACCATGGCAGTTGACACAACGATGGGGCCCCAAGGTCAATCGTTGCTCAGCAAATCTTATTTCTTCGAAGCGTGACACCGGATGTCGGTCATTGGGGCGATCGTGGCAACCCTGGCATTCGGTGTTGGATACGTGGGAATGGCCCACATCGGCCCAATCGTCGTCGAGTATTCCGAGTGCCACCCGGGCATTATGCCCCAATTGTTGCCGGAGCGTCCCATCAGCTGGGGTATGGCAGGACTCGCATTTCAGGTTTTCATGTCCTGTGTTCATGGTGCCCTTTGAGCGAAGTCCGATTCCTGGGGGAACAGCCCAGATGCCGATGGATACGAATGCGATGAGGAGCGCAGCGACCACCCACTTGGACCGACTCCAGCTGCGTCTTTGTGAAAGAACAATTGGATCTGAACCGTGAAGTACAGCCAAGCAGCTCAGCGCCTCGTTTCCGGATGAGATTACCCCGTCATCCACCATTACGGTCCCTTTTTTGACATGCACTGCGCATGATTTGCATTGGCCGACTCGGCACGCGAAGTCGATTTGAACCCCGCATTCCGAAGCGGCATCGAGAACCGACTGTCCGCGCTTCACTTGCACGTTCTGCTCCTGGCCACTTTTGGTTTCCCAAATGAAACTACCGGCTGGACCATCTGGTATCAGCGAAGCGTAGGATTCTAGCGCCAAGGATTTTTGGCCACGTCCAATGAGGGCTTGTTCGATTTCAGCAGAAAGCACCGTCGGACCACACACGTAAACGGCCTTGCTTTGGAACTTCACTTGATCCAATGCAGTGAGCACATTTCGGTCGAATACTTCGATGATATTGCAAAAGCCATCGCGATGCGCTTTGCGCAATTCATCACCGTACATGACCTGATCTGGGTCTTCATTGAAGTAAATCAATTCGGGAACAACATGGCGAGCCAGAAAGTGCTGAAGCAAGGCAAAAATCGGAGTGATTCCGCTCCCACCGGCAATTAACACATGCCCTGAATCATTGTCCTCGGGCAAAAACGAACCATATGGCCCGGCAAAGCGAACGGATTCCGATGATTTGAGTTGATTGGCCCATTCAGAAACACCACCCTTTCGGACTTGTTTTATTCCTAAGAAGAGTTGTTGGTCTTGCACCCTTACAACCGAAAAGGAAGCCAGTTGGATTCCTGATTTCGTCGGCGCCTCCAGAACGATAAATTGGCCTGGCAAAACGGCTGGACAAGCAACGCCTTTTTCGCACGACAGGCAAATCTCAGCCGATTTTTCCGTCAACTGTCGAACGTACGTTGCATATCCTCTCAGCCACATGAATCAAAATTACCTCCAAATCTTGATAAGCGAATGCGCAGAACTTTAGTTTTTGCGATTCGCAGGGCTTTTTTAACGTGATTAGAATGGATAATTTCGCGAAAAAAAACGGAGCGATGATGAAGCTGGTACATTCTTTTTGGTTGCTGATTTTTCTTGTGGTGGCAGGGGGGGGTAGTGAAACAACGGCGCAGGATTTGACTGCAGATGAAGTTGACTTGCAAGTTCGGCCTCGGTTGGAATGGAGGGAGGGGTACCGTCGACTTTTACAGCCCCTGGAGCAAGGGTCTCTTTTTTCGCAACAACGAACGCGCATCGCTTGGCGCCATGGTGAGGGAAAGTGGGAGGTAAAATTGGGTTTTCAAGATGTCCGGGTCTTTGGAGATCCGGCGGGAACGGGTGAGCAGCATGGGCGTGTTTCAGCCTCGGAATCATGGGGTGCATGGAAGCCCAACGATAAGACCCGGCTCACGTTTGGACGTCAAAAAATTGCTTTCGACAACGAGCGAATCGTAGGAGCTGTCGATTGGTCTCAGTCGGGTCGTTTTCTTGATGGTATCCGATGGGATCAGACTTCGGGACTGGGAAAGTCGACTGCAGCATTGACGTGGGATGCACCCAATGGAATCACCCGGCTCATGTTTCACCATGTATATGAAGCGTCGAATCAACGCCTGTCGCTGCTTTACTTCGATCAACACAATTCGAGGGATGCCGCGCAAACTTTGATGACGTATGGGTTTACATGGGAGGCAGGAACCACACAGGGGGTTTCAAGTTTGCTCGAAGGCTATGGTCAGTCAGCAGTTGCAACCGCTGAAAATGCGGAAGAAATGGTCTTCATGGGGGTGGCAGAATTAAGGTATGCTTCGGCTGAACTGGGAAAGGTGAAACTGGGGGTCGATTGGTTGCAAGGAAGTGATGGAGGCGATGGGAGTGGTCTTGATTTCTTCAAGCCATTTTTAGGAACGAATCATCGGCATTACGGTTGGATGGATCACTTCTATGTTGGAGGTCCTGCCAATGGTTTGACCAACCTTCACCTGCAATGGAAGCGTGACTTTCACATCTTAGAGCGCATTGCAACATGGGATGTCAGATACCATCGTTTTTATCAATCAGATCGAAGAACGCTGCTCGCAAATGAATGGGATGCGGTTCTTCAAGTGCAGCCATCGAAGGATGTGAAGTGGTTCGTTGGTTGGTCGTGGATGAAAGCGACGGAGGATATGTACGCATTCCAAAATAGAATGGAAGGAGCGGGGCCTTGGCAAAATTGGGCCTGGGTTCAGGTGAATTTCAGTCCTAAAATCAAGCTTTAAGATGGGGTGGGCCAGGTTATGGCCCATCGATCGTCCTCATTGCTTTCGCCGCCCATCCGTCTTGATAAACACGGAAGAACAGCTGCCCTGCCTCAGGATGCTGGATTTCACGCCCAACGAGGTCCAAGAGTTTGACGCAAGCTCCATGGTCTTCATTGGGCGGTGGCGTATGCAATGACATAGCCCCAGAGCCCATCGGCTGTTGCTGTGTTACACAATGAACCATGCCTCCGTATAAAACCATGTTCTGGCAATTGATGCCTACCGCCGTTCTTTCGGGGTAAAGGCCTTGGATGATTTCGAGCGCGACGGCATCCATAGGATCGTCGTAGGCAGGCACCAGGACGACGGCGTTGGCCACATAATAATTCACATAGCTGCTGCGAAATCCGACATTTTGTCCCCATGTTGTCTGGACAGGAAATTGCGTTAAGGGGAGGTTGACTCGGGTGTAAGGAGTGCCAGAAGCGTTGACCGCTTGATCGATAATCGCTCGATCACTGTTGCTGACATACCAGTAATTCAAATCGGCATCCTCCATGGTGACGAGGGTGTGATCTCCAGCAAATTTGACAAAACCGTCAATGTGTTGATCGGTGATGTCTTCCGTACCTCCGAATAGGCCATCGAGCCAAATAAATTGCTCCACACCGATGTATTCGCTCAAGTAGATCTCGATTTCAGCTTCGGTCAACCCCGGATTTCGATCTTCACCGGTAATGGATGATCGCGTTGCCATGAGGGTGCCTTGGCCATCGATTTCGATGGCCCCTCCTTCCAACACCATGGCGCTGAGGTCGATGACTTCGAGGTCCAGGTTGGATGCGATGGCCGTCGGGACAGCATCGTCTAAAGCAAAGGGTGCGTCGCCGCCCCAGCCATTGAATCCCCAATCCAAAATCAGCCACTCCCCTGCACCGCTCTGCACAAAAATGGGTCCATTGTCCCGGACCCAGAAATCATCGGTGGGGCAGACTTGGAAGTCGACTTGTCCCATGTCGACTTCGGCGGCTTCAAGTAAATTCGAGATGTGCATCACCTCTTCTTCCGCATAGGCGATGAGGTGAACCCGCTCTCCGCTGGTCAATGCCGCTGTCATTTCGACCCAGCTCATTTCCAAGTCCTCCGCACCAAAACCGTAGGTGTAATTGTGGGGCCATTGAAGCCAAGTGCCCTCGTGCTCGGACTCTTCGTGCGGCATGATCAATTGGGCAGAGGCGGTGAACGCCAAAAAGAAATTAAAAATCAGCAGGTTCGTCCGCATGAGTTGAAACGAAAAACGTTGTTTTTAAAACGAATTCAATTTTAATGGACAATTTAGCATGAAAGTCCATGCCAAAATCCTGAGGTCATCTCGAGCGAATGGAAGATTGAATGACTCCAAAGTGAAAAAGCTTCCCCGCCCGGAATGGACAAGGAAGCTTGAAGGCTCATTCAATTTCTACGTGAAAGCCCGTTTCTGTTTCATTGCCCGCCGCATCTGTTGCGAGCATTTCAACATGGTACTCACCAGCATCCGCATCATCAGGAATGACCACGGCATGGGCAAAAGTAAATTCGGTGACTCCATCAGGTTCAGCAGCAGGAGCTTCCCAGATGACAGTTTCATCGGATTCTCTTACGAGCAGAATTTGCACTGCATTGAGTCCGTCCGAGTCGGTCACATTGCCCTCGATAGTGACGGTTGAACCTTGCGCCCAGCTGGGTTCACCGGACCATGTCGTTGGATCCACGCCATCGACTGAAAGAAGAGAAAATTCGGGGATGTGCTCGTTTTCGATGTGCAGCTGCGTGACCACATCGGTTGCCGCATTGCCTTCCGCATCCACAAGTGATACGACAACATCCCAAACACCGCGCACGGTCAAGGGGATGTCCAAGGTCAATGATGCATCGCTACTTGTTCCCGAAAGGGAGCTGGTTTCGAGCACTTCCCAGTTTGTTCCACTGTGCAAAACAAAGCCTTCATCGGCCTCGCCTTCTTCGTGAGCGTGGTCGGCTGCATTGTGCACGTCCCATCGCACTTCGCTCAATTCTTCGTTGTCGCAAAACGAATCCAAGATGATCATTCCGGTGCCTGCCATCGCTTCAATTTCATCGGCAAGGACGCTGAATTCCGTGCCCGTCTCCGTGCAAATGGTGGGGGCTTCGGTATCTGTTTTGCCACAAGAGCCCAGGAGAATTACACAGGATAATAAAAAGAGGGCAGCAGCTGCACTAAATGACGAGGTGTGAGTTCCAGCATTCAGCCGGTCATTGGATAAAAATAAGTCGTTCATGATTTTTTTGTTTTTGTTAAGGCTGTTTCGGCTGCAGGTTTGATGCAAAACCGATTTGAATCCAACGTCCTTGAGCGACCAGGCCAAGTGCGCGATACGCACTGGTGTG
>Ga0209631_10001759_pt1 | contig 27014 bp, 29 predicted proteins | sample COG_08_FD_184752 | JGI IMG/M metagenome (GOLD analysis project Ga0209631, IMG submission 184752) | Pelagic Microbial community sample from North Sea - COGITO 998_met_08 (SPAdes) (version 2) | ecosystem: Environmental > Aquatic > Marine > Neritic zone/Coastal water | place: Helgoland, sampling... | reverse complement strand
CTTCCATATCTTAAGACAAAGTACCATCGGCGCTGAAGGACTTAACTTCCGAGTTCGGAATGGGATCGGGTGTGGCCCCTTCGCAATAATTACCAGGCACAGTCTTATATTATTTTTAAAAAAGGATGTAAATAGCTAAGAAATTAGCTTTTTACGCTGATAATGGTGGGCGTGATAAGAATTGAACTTATGACCTCTTCGATGTCAACGAAGCGTTCTACCACTGAACTACACGCCCTACTTATTTTAAACCATATTTTTTAAAAGAATTTAAACTTATAAAAAGTAATGAGCTCAAATTTTGTATTAAACTTAATTTATTATAATTTTTATTCAATTTCCAAAGATTATAAATATTAGATATTTTTTTTGAACTCCTTGATTTTTCTATAATTCTATAAATTGCGCTTGCATCGGACAGTTTTTTAAATTTTATTTTTGTTTTTTTCATTAATTCGCATTTAAATATATAATCTTCTAGTAAGTCTAACTTTCTAAATTTTAAATTTTTTAAATATTTACGCTCAATAATCATTGTGGATGTATTAATTGATGAATTTTTAATAAATGATTCAAAGGTAAATGTATTTACAATATTTGTTCTGTTTAAAATTCTTTTATATTTTTTAGTCTGAAGAAGTGGAATATAATCAGTAAATGTAAAAGAATAATTATTTTTGATCATAAATTTTATTTGATTTTTTAATTTATTTTTTTTCCAATAATCATCAGAGTCCAAAAACGCAATAAAATTTGAATTTGATTTTTTTAATCCAAGGTTTCTACAAAAAGATGGTCCTTTATTTTTATTCAAAAAAAAAATTTTAATTTTTTTATTTTTTCTATATTTTTTTAAAATTTTACTCGAGTCATCAGAAGAATGATCGTCAATTATATATAGTTTCCAATTTTTATAAGATTGAGATAAAACTGAATTTATTGCCTTTCTTAAAAATTCACTCTTATTATAATTGGGCATTATGATATCAATTTTTTTATTAAACATTGTCTATTAGCCTAAAAATAAATTTTTTTGGAAGGGATATGATGGCACTTATTTTGATAAAGTTTTTAAAAGAAAATTGCTGAAAAATTTTTAAAAATAATTTAATTTTTGAATTATTTATTTCTTTTAATAGAGAGTAATATTCATATTTTTTGTAAATTGAAGTCAAATCAAATTTTTTAAATTTGTTTTTAATTTTTTTTTTTTCAAACCACTCACAAAATTGTCTTGCTTGGGAAATCATTTTTTTCTTTTGTAATTGATTTTCATGTATCCTGTAAAAAGCTAAAGGTTTGTTCACTGCATTAAATTTATATTTCAATGAAAAGTTAAGAATGAAATCATAATCGGCAAGTAAATCATACTTGAAATCAAATAATTTTTTGTGGTTTAAAAAACTCTTTCTTAAAATTACTGTAAGAATGCCTATTTGATAATTTTTAATTATTTGTGAAGTCACTTTACCTGAAGGTAGATTATTATTAAAAGCCAATCTTTTTTTACCATTATAAAACTTATAAAAATTTGAATAAACTAATCCAATTTTTTTTTCTTTAAAATGTGAAATTTGTAACTCTAATTTATTTTTTGTCCAAAAATCATCTACATCTAAAAAAGCTATAAATTTTCCTTTTGATTTTTTAATTGCTAAATTTCTTGCTTCATAAAGAGTAGTGTTTTTCTTAGCATAAAAATATTTTATTCTTTTATCTTTGTGCTTTCTAAGTATTTTTAATGAGTTGTCTGTTGATTGATTGTCCCAAAAAATTAACTCCCAATTTTTATAAGTTTGACAAATTACACTTTTTATAGCCTGTTCAAGAAATTCTTCTCCATTGTAACAATTCATTATAATACTTACTAAAGGTTGTTCTTTCATCTGTAAGATTTAATTGTTAAACTTAATCCTTTAGCTAATGTCACTTTAGGAAACCAGCCAATTTTTAATTTAGCCTTTTTTATATTTGGAAATAGTTCCATATTAATACCTTTTTTATATTTAAGTTTTCCGTATTGAGGTTTGCCTTTTCCGATGAGTTTACAAACCAAGTTAACGATATTTTTTATTCTTATTGGTTTACCTGATCCAATATTCAGGATTTCCCCATTTGTTTTACTTGAAGAAAAGGATTTAAATACTCCATTTACAACATCGTCTATAAAACAGAAATCACAGTACTGTTCACCTTTTGTAACTGGAAACTTTTTGTTTATTAAACAATTGGATATTATCTGGGGAAGAATCCTATTTTTGTCTTGGCTCGGTCCGTAGACCAAAAATAGTCTTAAAATTGTAACTGGAAAACCGATAGCTCTACAAATACTTTGTAAAAAATTTGTGCACGAGAATTTTGCTAAAGCATAAGGTGTCTGGGGCGAACAAGATGAGTCTTCACTTTGTGGACTGATTGCATTTCCGTACTCTGCTGAACTTCCAATTTGAATAAATTTTTTAATCTTTCTTTTAGAAAAAAATTTAACTAAATTAGTTACTCCAATTAGGTGTGATTTAAACAATTTTTTTCCAGTATTACCAAAGTCGGGGTTATTCCCATAACCTCCAGCGTTGACAACAAAATCAAAATCTTCAGTTACTTTTTTTTTTAACAAATTAAATTTTCTAATATCAATTTTTTTATACTTGACTTTTTTGTGAAACCTCTTTTTTTTTGGTTTTTTTAAAGAAATACTTGTAATCTTCCATTTTCTTTTTTTTGCTTCTTTAATAATGTGATAGCCAATAAATCCAGTTCCACCGATTACTAGAAGTCTTTTCATTTAATCCAGGGTGCAGTTTTTTCTCTAACCATTTTTTCAAGGAGATCCTTGTCAAGCTTGTGATCCATGCATTGCCAAAAACCATCATGCTTAAATGCTTTCAATTCCTTCAACTTGGTGACTTTTTCTAGAGGAGAGGACTCTAGAACAGTCTTGTCATCCTTTAAAAAACTGAAAAACTTAGGATCAACAACAAAGAAACCTCCATTTATCCAGCTTTCCCCTAATTGAGTTTTTTCTTTAAATTTTAAAACATCTGATCCTTTAAGGCTAAGTGATCCAAATCTAGCTGGCGGTCTAACAGCTGTAATAGTTACAATTTTTTTATGTTTATTATGAAACTTAATTAACTCATTTATGTTAACATTAGATAATCCGTCACCATAAGTTAATAAAAAAGTTTCATTTGACAAATAAGTTTCCAATCTTTTTAGACGACCACCGGTATATGTTTCGGCTCCTGTATCAATAAGATTAATCTTCCATTCTTTTTTAAAGTTTTTAAAATATTCTTTTATAACTTCACCTTTATAACCCAAAGCAATATAAAACTCCTTGTGACCATAACTGGCATATACGCTCATAATATGTTCAATGATTGGTTTACCTCCAATTGATACCATAGGTTTAGGAATAGTATCTGTGTACTCCGATAAGCGAGTTCCAAACCCTCCAGCTAAAATTACAACTTTCATATTAATTTACAATTCTTGGTGTAGGAAAAGGTAGAATAAATTTTCCACCTTTCCTAAAAAAAACTTTTTCTTGCTTAATAATTTCATCTTTTATATTCCAAGACAAAATTATTAAATAATCAACATTTTTTCTAGAAATATATTTAGGATCTACTATTTTAATGTTTGTTCCAGGTGTGAATCGACCTTGTTTTAATTTACTTTTATCAAATACATAATCTATTAATTTATTATCTATTTTGGCAAATTGCATTAGAGCTTGTCCTTTCCCTGACGCCCCGTAAATAGAAATTTTGTTTTTTTTCTTTTTAAGGTTGTAAATTAATTGATACATCTTTTTCGAATGTTTTTTTATTTTTAAATTGAATTTTTCTAAATTTTTTTTTGAGAATAATCTTAATTTTTTTTCGATACTTAAAATTTTTTTTGTTTTTTTTGAAATGACTCTCCTTGATTTTTTTTTACAAATAAAACACCTTAATGAACCCCCTTGTGAATCTATTCTTTTAACATCAAAAACTCTAAGGTTATGCTGCTCGCAAAGGTCTTTAATTGATCTTAAACTATGAAAACCAATATGCTCATGGAAGATATTATCATATTGATTTTCTTTTAAAATATTTAACAAATGAGGAACTTCGAGAATAAACACACCATTTTCTTTTAATAAATTTTCAATTCCACTAAAAACTTTATTTGGGTCATTTAAGTGTGCAATTACATTTCTGGCAAAGATAAAATCAAATTTACTAAATTTTTTTTTAATTAAGTGTGAGAGTTTGTAATTAAAATAATCATTAATAGTAAAAATTTTCTTCGAGTTGGCTTTTTTGGCTAAGTTTTGAGCTGGATCAACTCCTATCGCAAAAGAATTAAATTTTTTTTTTAAAATTTCAATAAATGATCCATCATTACTAGCTATCTCTAAAATTTTTGATTTTTTATTAATTCCAAATTTTTTTAATTTGATTAAAAGATTTTTTATAAGTGTAATATTACTTTTTGATATACCAGTTTCCCATAAATAATTTTTAAAAAGCAAATCTGGACTTAATCGTTCTGCTATTTGCACATGTTTACAATTTAAACAATAGTTTAGGCTAATGTTATATTTTTTTTGATTTATCTTTTTCTTAAAAAAATTTCCCACAAGAGCAATTTTTCCGAAATTAATAATTTTTTTTATTCTATAGTTACAAATCCTGCAATTTTTCATAGAAACTATTTATTGGAATAGTAGTCGATTTGATGATTTGAAATCTCCTCAGCTTTTTTATTTAAGAAATAATATTTATACCAATCTACAGTAAATTTAACTGTTTCATTTAAAGATAATTTTGGTCTCCATAAAAGCTCTTTATTAGCTTTATTAATATTTAAACTTAACAATTGTGACTCATGAAAATCTTTATTTTTTTTTATTTCTATTTTTTGTTTTTTATCTCCCCACTCTTTTACTATTAATTCAACTATAGAGTTTACTTTTTTACAATTTTTCTCATAAGGACCAAAATTCCAGTTAGGCATTAAATTTGATTTTAATTCTTTATTTATTAGCTTATTACCCAAAATCAAGTATCCAGACAAAGGCTCTAGAACGTGCTGCCAAGGTCTAGTCGCATTTGGATTTCTTAAGATAATTTTTTTTTTTTTTTTTAAAGATTTAATTACGTCTGGTATAATTCTATCTTTTTTGAAGTCTCCACCCCCAATTACGTTTCCTGCTCGTGCGCTTGCAACTGATAAAAAATCCTTTTTAAAATAACTATGAAAATATGAAGCAAATACTAGCTCTGCACTCGCCTTAGAGGAAGAGTAATTGTCTAAACCTCCCAAAATATCGTTTTCTTTGTAACTTTTTCTTCTGTCTAAATTTAAATAACATTTATCAGATGTAATATAGACCATATTAGGAATTTTATTTAACCTTACAGATTCTAATATGTTCACGCTGCCAATTATGTTAGTTCCAAAGGTATCGAGAGGATTATTATAACTCAAAGACACAATTGATTGAGCTGCTAAATGAAAAATTATGTCTGGTTTTTCTTTTTTTACAACATTGTTAATTTTTCCAAAGTTTTTTATATCAATATAATGTTGTTTAATTTTTTTATTTAAATTTAAAGAATTAAAAATAATTGAGTCTTTTTCTGGTTTTAATCCTACACCAATTACTTTTGCCCCAAGAAGCAAAAGCCAATTAGTTAGCCAAGCTCCCTTGAATCCAGTAGAACCAGTTACTAAAACTTTTAAATTTTTATAGTTTTTCAGAAAAAGATTATGATTTTTCAAATTTTTTTTAATTTGGAGGGTATTCAGTTTTTCCAATTATCAAATCGACTAGTGACAATAACAAAACTTGATGAACATTCTCTATGTGGTTATATGCTTTACTATCGACCCAAAAATTAATATCTCCTAATTTCTTTAACTTATTATTTTCAGCATTGCCTGTTAAAGTAATTACTTTACTAATTTTTTTCTTTTTAGCTATATTAGCTCCATTTATCATATTAGGTGAATTTCCCCCGGCTGATATTAGAATTAATGCATCTCCTTCGTCTCCATAAAACTCTATCGCTTTTTCCACCCATTTTTCATAACCGTAATCATTAGAAAAACAAGTAATTAAATCTGACTCATTGTAGTTTGTAGCCCTAACCTTTGCATTTTTTGTTAAATCAACACTGAAATGGCTTGCAATAGCTGCACTTCCGCCATTACCAAAAATCATTGTCTTTTTTCCCTCTGAGTGAACTTTTTTTAGAACGTCTTTAACTAAAATTAAATCATCAATGTATCTTTCATGATTTAATAAGTTTTTAAGAGAATTAAAATAATCTTTTAAAAAATTTATTTCTGACATGTTTTTATATTATTTACCAATTTGATCAGGAAATATAACATTTTTGTAATTTTTTTCATTCATTAAATTTACTCTTTTATACCACAGATATAAAATGAGTAAGGTTTCTTTTAAATTAAACGAAAAAATCGTTTTTAACCAAATTGCTATTTCTAATTTGAGCGGAAGATATTTTATTAAACTACAATTTTCCTTTTTTTCTCTGATAGGATATTCATATTTTCTTAAAAAAGGATCCATAAAATATTCAATACATTTTATATCCTTTTTATAAAATAATTTTTCATCAATTTTATTAGAAAAATTAGAATTTACACCATTTATGTCTCTTCCGCTTACTTTATCTCCCCACCATACTAAGCCATGGTAAGTAGAGTTTTTCATTTTTTCTTCATAACTAATATTTATTTTTTTACATAAAGATCTCATAACTTTTTCATTTTTTCTATGTAGATCCTCAAGTCTTATTACATGAGTTTTTTTATTAAGATTAGTAGTATCTTTAACTCCATTAAACATCCTATCAATATGAAAGAAATAAATAGATGGTGTTTGCTGTTTATTTTTTTTTATATTGTGCCAATTTTTCATCAAGGACGTGTATGATGCTAAGGGATCTCTAATCGTATAAATACACTCATATTTAATTCCATCTAAAACTTTCAATCTAAAAACATGGTGAAGATGAAGTATTATAATTTTTTTTTGACTAGCATCTTCGCCAGACGCGATTGAGTATGCCAGATGCAACGCCTTTATTAAGTTTACTTTAGTTAACTCCTTATTACTAAAAAGCTTTAAGAACTCTTTTTCAAAAATTTTTTTATTAACCAAATAAAAACTTTTTTTATTTACCCCTAGCATATAATGACGTTCCATTAGATTTAGTCGAGAGTCAAAAAATTTTTCATATCTTTTATAAAAATGATTTAAAATTTTTTTTGGATCATTTTCATTTTCAATACTTTTCCAGAATTCATCAAAAAAAAACACTCCTGGAAATTGAGAAACTTGTGAGTGTTGATCAAATAAACTTTGTAAAAAGTCAATACCAGTTCTTCCTCCACCAATTAAGACTACAATATTCATAGATTTTAATAATATAACTCTTTAATTTTTTTTAATAATTCCTTTGATAACTGATCTGTGCTTTTTGAGAAATTATTATTAATTGTAATATCAGGATTTTTAGGAAATTCTGGTTGTATATTAACCCCAACTATTTTTTCACTTTTTTTATTATTATATATCTTTTTTTTCCCGAGTTTAATTATTTGTTTTAAATTTGCTTTAATATAAATCTCAACATAATTGCTAATATTTTTTTTATTCCATTTTCTAGGTTCATTAATTAAGCCTACTATGGCAAATATCAAATTTATTTTTTGATCAGTAATAAATTTTGCAAATTTACAAAACTTTTTAGAAAGTGATTTCCTGGATTGTGGATCATACTTATTAAATCCAAAAATTTTTCTTAAATCATCCCCGCTTACAATAATAGTAGGACCAAATTTTTTACAGATTTCTTTTTTAATTTTTTTCGAAATAGAGGTCTTTCCAGAACCAGATAAGCCTGTAACCCAAAATAATATACCTTTTTTATTGTTAAATTTTTTTTTAAACATCTCTATTTACTAAAATGTTATAAATATCATTTTTTTCCAATTTCACTGGATTGTTTTTTAGTCTTTGCGAGTTAACACCGGACAAAATTCTATTATGATCTTTATGTATGTTTATTCCTAACTTAACAAAGTTGGATTCTAAACCAGTTTTTTTTTTTATGTATGATAGATAATTATCTAGTTCAGAAATATTTTTAACTTTTGCAAGATTAAAAATAATTTTAAATCTTTTTTTTAAATCGAAATTACTATTAGCTAATTCTAAGTTTTTAAAATTGAAATTTAAACATTTATTAAGTGTCAAAGAAACAGCGTGTCCATGACTTATATTATAGTATGCTGTAAACGGGTAAGACAGTGCGTGAGGCGCTGTAGTTTTTGAAATACTTATGGCTCTACCTGATAAGTTGGCTGCTATTGCCATTTTTAAAGTATTATTTGAAGTTGGTTTTTGTACATAATCAACAAAATGTTTAAAAGAAATCTTAAGAGAATCTTGAGCATATTTGACGCTTCTAGAGTTTGATTTCATGGAAATTAAAGACTCGATAGATTGTGAGATGGCATCAAATCCAGCTGATGCTTTAATTTTTTTAGAAGCTCCTATTATTAATTCTGGAATTAAAAAAAAATAATCAGGTTTTAAAATATTTCCTTCAACTGAGTATTTATTTTTTTTTACATATAGCACGGCATTAGATGTTACTTCTGCTCCTGACCCTGCGGTAGTTGGAATTGCAAGTAGTTTATGATTTTTTTTTTTCATTTTATAACTAGAGCTGATTATCTTCTCTGACAGATTTGATTGTAAATTAATAACACTAGCTATTTTAGAATAGTCAATTACACAGCCTCCACCTATAGCTATAACTAAATCAGGTTTAAATATATCAATTTTTTCAATTATTTTTTTTAACTCATCTATCTCTGGGTAAAATGATTTTTTAAAATAATAAAGGTTAGTTTTATTTAAAAGCAATTGATCAAAAATTTTATTTGCTCCTGATTTAAAATAAGAGTTTTTACCGGTAATAACAAAAACTTTTTTAAATTTTTTTTCTTGAATAAATTTCTTTAAGTTACTTATTAATTTATTATTAAATTTACTAAGCATTTTTCATAAATCTTCTTTTTATAATATTCAAATTGTCCGGCCTTGTTAAATTTTTTAAAGCACGATTTATAATCTTAATTTCAAATAAACTGGGTCCTTTAGAGGTTATAAATTTTGTTAAATTTTTCTTAAAGCTCTTATTATCATTAGCTAAATAAAAATTTTTATACCCAAAACTTTTTGACAACTTTGAGAAATTTATATTATTTGCAATAGTTGATTGACCACCAACTGACTCATGTGAATTATTATTTAAAATAATATGTTTAAGATTTTTAGGGCCGAATTTTCCAACTAACCCCATCGAACCCATATGCATTAAAATTGAACCATCTCCATCTAGACACAATATATTTTTTTTTGAGTTAATCGCTACTCCCAGTGTAACTGCTAAAGAATGACCCATTCCACCAACCATATAGAAATCACTTGAATTAAATATTTTTTTACTTTTTCTTATTTGAAAAAGTTCTCTTGAGGTAAACCCTGTTGTAGATATTATTTTTGTATTTTTTTTTATCTTATCTAAAATTTCACTTAGTACAAAACTTCGTAAGATTTTATTGTTATTTTTTTTATTCAATATTGATAAATTTTTTTTTTTGGAGATAATAATATTTTTTTTAATTAAGCATGCGACAGGTACTTTGTTTTTTTTTGCATGAGCAATCAAATTTGATAATTTCATAAAATCTTTTTCATTTTTCAAAACACAGCTTTTAATATTTAAAAGTTTTAAAAGTTTTAATGTAATTTTTCCTTTTGCTTTATGTTGCGGTTCATCTTGTTGTCCTGGGGCACCTCTCCAGCCTATAATCAATATCATGGGGATTGAATAAACCTCTTTTGAGGCAATAGAAATTAGAGGATTTATTGCGTTACCGAGTCCGGAATTTTGTAAATAGACTGCTCCTATTTTTTTTTTTGACAAATAATAACCTATTGCAGTAGCGACAGCGCTACCTTCATTGGTAGAAATAATATGTTGTGATTTTTTTTTCTGTTCTAAAGGCAGGGTAAAAAATTTTAACACACTATCTGGTACTCCAGTAAAAAAATCTATATTTTTACTTTTAAAAAACTTTAATAAATTTTCTGCAAATATCATCAACTTATTAAAGTTAAAATTTCTTTTATCGGTGTAATTTGTTTTTCTATTGGTGAGGATTTTTTGCTAATTAATATCTTTTTAGCCGCTTTAAGCATTGCGGGATAAGAAGCCCTCATCATATGGTTTGCATAAATCACTATTTTAAAACCATTTTTTATTAATTGTAGTTCAGATGTTTTTGAATAAGTGGAAGGCACAGCAACCATTGGTTTAAAATTTTTACTTTTTTTAAATTCTTTTGCAAAAGAAAAAATTTGCTCAGGATTTTTTTCTTTACTATGAATTAAGATTGCGTCGGCACCAGCTTTGGAGTAAGCATTAGCTCTTTTAAGTGCATCTTTTAAATTTTTACCAAGAATGAAACTTTCTATTCTCGCAATAATTTTAAAGTCTTCAGAAATTTTTGATTTTTTTGCTGCTGATAATTTTTTACAAAATCCTTTTATTGAATCCTGGGAGACATTTTTTTGATCACCGAATAAAGAGTTTTTTTTTAATCCTACTTTATCCTCTATAACAATAGCAGAAACACCACTTCTCTCCAATGATTTGACCGTATAAGATATGTGCTCAATCCTTCCACCGTTATCTGCATCAAAAATAAAAGGTTTTGTTGTAACTTCCATAATCTCATTAACGCCAGAAATTCTTGTTGAAATATCCACCGACTGGTTATCCGGTTTGCCTCTTGAAACAGAGTCAGTCAAACTTGAGGACCACATACCATCAAATTCATAAAATTTATTTTTTTGATTAATATTAAGATTTTCAATAATTAACCCGCTAATAGCATTATGTGTTTCTAAAATTCTTACTATTTCTTTTGCATCCATCAATCTACTTAACTTAGACTTTCTTACGTCTGGAGTAGTTCCAGTTTCTAAATTTTTACTTTTGGTTTTCTCTGTTTCAACATCATGAGAGTATGGTATTTCAATTAACTTACCTGACCATCTTTTTAAAATTTTAATTACTTTTGTTCTAGTGTTCTTTTGAATTCCAGATTTCCAATCATCTCCATGGACAACATAATCCGGTTGATATTTTAATAAATTTTTTGAATAATCAAGGGTTTTTTGTTCAACTACTTTATTGACGTACTTTATGTTTTTTAAAATTATTTCTCGTTGTTTAAAATTTAAATGTGGTAGTTTTCTATATGACGTTATTGCATGATCTGTTAATAACCCAACCATTACCTGCCCATATTTTGATGCTTTTTTAAGTAAATTTATATGACCCTCGTGCAAAATGTCTGCTGAGAATGCCACATAAGCTAATTTTTTTTTATTTTTCATTATATTTTTCTCACTGACATATAATCTTTGTAAAAGTTAATATTTGACCAGGCATAATTTTGATTTTTTAAAACAAATAAAGAATCATTGGTACACTTTATATAATTATCTATCACTATTTCCCAAGATAATTTTTTATTTTTTTTTGTCAGAAATTTATCCATAAATTTAAATAAGCGAAACGATGTTTTTTTCGATATCTTATTAATGCCAATGACTTCGCCATAATATTTTTTCTTTTTTGCAATAAAATTAATATTTTTAATTTTATTTCTCCTATCAATACTTACAACTAAACTCTTTTTTTTGAGAAATTCACGGTTAGAATGAATTCCAATTATATTTTTTTTTTTTGATCTAAGAATATTGTCCAAAAATTTTTTGTCATAAATTATGTCTGTGTGCATAAGTAAAATTGGTAATTTTTTTTTTTTCCAAAAATTTTTGAAGGCATGCCAGCTGCATCCATGTCCATTTTTTTTAAAGTCTTTAATTTTAATAAAATTAAATTTAATTCCCTTAAATTTTTTAAGGTTTTTAATAATCATATTGGATTTATAACCTAAAACTATATTTATTTCTTTTGCATTTCTCTCTAAGAGATCATTAAGTATTTTTTCAATTAATGTTTTTCCATTAACCTTTAAAAGACATTTAGGTTTAGTTTCACCAATTTTTCCTAACCTACGACCTATACCTGCTGACAACAAGAGAATTGAAAACTTACTCAGATTTGTCATTTTACCCAGATTCTTATTAATGATCTTTGTTTTCCAGAATTTAATTTAAAGCCAGATCTTCCATGTGCTAGAACATTATTATTCAGTATTATCACATCACCTTCATTTAATTTATATGTATCTTGAAATTTTTTTTGTGAGAGTAATTTATCTAGATAATTTAGGGCTTTAATTTCATTTGGGTTTAATTTAATTTTTTTTAGATTATATGCAGCTTCAATATACTCCCTTAGATACCTAAATCTAAAATTATTTGATTTATTTTCAAAAATAGATTTTTTAAAAATATTATTATTTGCAAAATTAAATCCCCTTCTTTCAAAATAAAATTTTTTAGTTAGAGTATTTAATATCTTGGGATTATTTTTTTTTAAATATTCATATATTTTTTTTGTTGAACTAATTATTGATGAGCCACCTTTTTTAGCCTGCTTTATACAGCCCATTATTACATACCTTGGTGGTTCAGAAAGTTGGGGGCCGTCGGAATGAATTGCACCACCAATATTTGTTTGATGGTATCTTAATTTAATACTTTTATTTTTATATTTTTTTTCTATTAATTTTACATTTGGTTTGATTACGACATATTTTTTACCAATTTTATTTTGTGGTAAGGGTTTTCCCATTAATTTAGAAAGTTTAATTATTTTTGAATTAATTTTTTTTTTATTTTTTTCAAAATTTCTTATAATCAAGTGATATCTATTATTATCTAAATATTTTTTTTTAATATTTTCAATATTTTTTTTTGTATCTCCAGTAAAGAAATTGCTATTTAAAAAAGTTTGTGATTTTTTTTTCATTAAAAATTTTTTTCTAAATTAAATTTTTTTTCTCCAAATAAAATGCATTTATTAAATTTTTTTAACTTATAGAATAATACATTATTAGACAACTTCTTGGTAAAAATATTAGGCCAATATTCTCTTTCAAAACTTTCAAAATAATTTTCATCTGTAATATGAATTACATTTAATTTTTGTTCAAGAGCATATAAGACTGAACTTGATAGACCTAATATAATACAAAATTTTTTTTTTGATTTTTTAGCAAATTTTTTACTATATTTTTTAATTATACTACTAATAGAATCTTTAAGTTTATTTTGTTTTTTTGCACTATAGGGAGCAGGATGAACTTTAATTTTGAAATTTGGTAAACTTTTATTTTTGCTAGAAATTAAAAATTTTTCAAAATTAAGTAAAAATATTTGAGCAGCCCTAAAATCATATGGAAATAAAATTTTATTTAAAATATTTTTTTTCCCAGTATTTTTTAAAAATCTCATTGACGGAATTAATTTAACTCTTTTTTTTGACCATCCTAATTTAGATTGAATATATTTTTTTTGATCTTCACTATGAGTAAGAAGTTGTTTTGGTGAACCTTCTCGAAAAAAAATATCATACTGGAGTGGATGAGTATGGGATAAATAACCAATTGTATTAATTGATTTATATTTTTTTTGTACAAATTTAAATAAGTATTGCTGAAAAGGTTGGCCTTCAAAAGGAGTGATGATACTTTTGATTTTTTTAAAATTAATCTGGTTCTTTATACTTTCAACTAAATTGATTGCCAAATTTGAACTGCTTGATAAGACATGCGGCAATTTAAATAAATTGAAATTTATTTTTATAATTGTTTTAGAAACAACTTTAATAAAATAAAATAAATTAAATGATGTTTTGTTTATTTTAAAAAGAATTATGTTTTCATTTATTTTTTTTGGTAACTGTTTATCTAAATACAAAACAAGCCATAAAAAATCTTTTTTTATTTTTGAATTATAATTAAAATATCTATCATTAAGTGACCCATTTTTTAGGAAATTTTTCTTATATGCCCAAGTAAGTATTAATTTATTAAAATTATATTTTTTTTCTTTTTTAATGAGTAGCAATTTTGACTGGTATCCAATTGACACTACGTGCTTTAAATACTGAATAATTAATCTAAAAGAACCGAAAGACTCTTTTTTCCATAATTTAAGCATGTTGTATCCTAAACTGGAAAAAGATGATGAAAGATGACAAATGGAACTTAAACTATTATCTATACCTCTGATTTTGTTTTTTTTAAAAAATACAAATATTTTTTTTTCTAAACCCATAGTAAATTTAAAATTTTTAAAGAGAACTTATAAATTTATTTAGTCCCTGGTCTAAACTAATAAATTTTTTTTTATTTAATATTTTTTTTAATAAATTATTATTAGAACACACATAAAATTGGTCACCTCTTGTTCCTTTACTTATTCTTAATTTAGTGTTCTTAATTTTTTTAGTTATGAGTTTTAGTAATTGTTTAACTGAAACTGGGTGCCCAGAACCAATATTAATACATTTATTTAAACCTTTTTTAAGAAGTGAGGCTTTAAACCATGCCTCAACAACATCATCTATAAAAATAAAATCTCTTACTCTTTTTAAGCTGCCCTTTACTAATATTTTTTTATTTTTAATAGCTTGAGCTAAATAAATACTTACCATGCCTTGTTGTAAATTTTTCATATCTTGTCCAGGGCCATAAACATTAAACATTCTCAAACTTAAAAATGGTAGCTGCTTGCTGAAAACTTTAAGATAATTTTCGGACGCTAGTTTTCCCGTTCCGTAACAAGATAAAGGACTACACTGGTTACTCTCTGATAATCTTTTTTTATCTAAGTTTCCATAAACTGACATGGAGCTTGCATATAAAAATAGACTTACTTTTCTATTTATTCCATAATTAATTAAATTAAGAGTACTCTCAGTATTTTTTCTTAAATCTTTTATTGGATTTTCAAAACTAATTTCACCTGAGGACTGTCCTGCTAAATGAAGAATTTGATAACAATTTTTTGGAAGTAATTTTATTATTTTTTTTTCTGATAAATCGCCTTTAATAAATTTTACTCCTTTGGGAATATTTTTATATTTGCCTGTCGAAAGATCATCGACACCAAAAACATTATATTTTTTTGTTAAAAATTTTTGTGCAACTTTTGATCCAATGAAACCAGCTACGCCAGTAATTAAAATATTTTTTCGCATTAATTTTTTTTGATAATTCCTATTAAAGTGTCACACCTTTTAGTTTTTAACATTTTATCTTTATATTTTTTTTCGAGATTTTTACCAAAAAGGTGTGAGTATTTTTTCATCCCACCAGGTTTACCTTCTAAAAGCCAATTAAGATGATTTGATAAATCATATCTTTGGTCAAATTTTATTTCAAATTTATAATTCAACTTATCAAGCAAAAATTTTAATGATTGATAGCTAAAATACCATGGGTGGGCAATACTCCAGTAAAATTTTTCAAACTCTTTGATTCTATAAATACTATGCAGTGGATCGGCAACATTTGGAACTTCAAATATAATTTTTCCATTTTTTTTAAGTAAAGTAAGTAATTTTTTAAGAAATATTAATGGCTCAGTAATATGTTCCAAAACAAAAAAATGAATTATTAAATCAAATTTTAAATTTTTTTTATTTAGTTCCTCAATTGAGTCAAAATTAACAATTTTATTTTTATCTAGAAAATTTGTAAAAAAACCTGAAGGTTCAACGCCTGTACAATGATGGCCTTTTTTTCTTAATGGATACAGCATAAATCCAGAGGAGCAACCAATTTCTAGAATTGAAAGATTTTTTTTAAAAATATGTTTATTTAAGTATTTATATCTTCTTTGAAAAGTTTCTTTGTTATTTGCAACATGTTTTTTAGCACTTAACCAGCCAGATAATTTTCCACTTCTTTTATTCATAAAAGACTCAAATTCTTTTTTATAAAAATATTTTTCTTGGAATAAAGTAAGTCTTGGGTACATGAATCTCACATCACAATATGTACAATGATAAAAAGCTTTTGATTTCTTTTTGTCGCCGTAAATATTATTTGAAACAACTAAAGGATTCTTTAGTTTTTTTTCACATAATGTACATTTTTTTGGTTTTTTCATTACTTAATTATAAATGCCGATCCCATAGGAACCTCATATGAAAATAACAAATCTTCTTTTTTATCCTTAAAAAATTCATCCCAGGCTTTTTTAGCTCCAGGATAAGTACTTGAATTATAATCATCGCATACAATAACTCCATTTTTTTCAAGTCTAGAATAAAAAAATTTAAGACACTCTAAAGTGGGTTCGTATAAATCAACATCTACATGAACAAAGTTAAATTTTTTATCAGAAACAATTTTGAATTTTTCTGGTATCCACCCTTTTTGAATATCAATAAAATTAAACTCGCTCAAATTTTCTCTTACTTCATTCTCTGGTGAAGAAAAAAATTTTCTTACATTTTTTTCATTTTTATTATTCAAATCATAAAAAGATTCATTTTTTAAATAATCTTCATCATTAAATTCAGAAAGTCCTTCAAATGAATCAAAAATAAAAAAATTCCCCGTAAAGTTTTCTTTCTTTAAAATCTTTGAAATTAAATGAGCTGAAGTTCCCTTCCAACAACCACATTCTACAAAATTGGACTTATTGTTTTTTTTTAAAGCATAATTTACTAATTGACTTAAGCTATACATACGTAATCTTTTAGAAAAATTATCTGTTTTTATTTGTTTTGTTAAAATCAAGCTTTTCTTATATTCTTCAAAATATGTCTTTTGATTAAGAAATGGAAACCAACTATTTTTGTCAACTAGTTCTAAGTCTTGTTTTTTTTTGTTAGTAGTAAGTAATATCTTTAATTTAAAAATTTTAAAAAAAAAATTTAATATAATTTCAATTTTTTTAAGCATTATTTTTTTAAAAGCTTGGATACTTTTAAAGCATCTTTCTTGGTATCAACTGCATGAGAATAATATTTTGTATCAATCATTTTTACGTCATGTCCATTTTCAATTACTCTAAGCATATCAATCGACTCGACTTTCTCAAGATTTGTAGGTTTTAATTCATTATATTTTTTGAGAAAATCTCGTCTAAATGGAATTATGCAAACTTGTTTTTTTGACTTATTTTTTTTTGTAAATTTTCCAAATGGGATAGTAGACCTTGAAAAGTAAATTGCATTTGAATTTTTATCAGTTAAAACCTTTATCGTGTTAGGATCTTGAAATTCTTGTTGACTGTTTATTTTGCTCATCAGATTAACAATTTGTATTTTCTTTTCTTTTAACATTGGTTTAACTGCCTCATTAATCATATCTGGGTCTACCATTGGCTCATCTCCCTGAACCATAACCATAATTTGATATTTAGTTTTATTTCTTTTTTCAATTTTAATTAAAGCTTCATAGCATCTATCAGATGCTCTTTTATGTTTTTTGCTAGTCATTACCGCTTTACCTCCAACTAGATTAATGTGATCGAAAATTTTCTTATTGCAGGTTGCGACCACTACTTCAGAAAGTAACAAATTTTTTTTAACATTATGATAAACTCTTTCAATCATTGGTATTCCATTTATTTTATATAATGGCTTACCTGGAAATCTTGAACTTTCCATTCTGGCAGGAATTATGCAAATAATTTTCATTTATTCTTGTTGAGCGAATTTTTTATAGCCTTATTTAGAAGCATAGCATCTGTGCAATACGGGAAAAAATTGAAACCCTTTTGCTTTAATTTTTTTAATGAACTAAAATTATTATCTAATACATGAAGTCCGACCGGAACTCCTGCCTCTTTTGAAAGTTTTTTAATTTTGTTAATTGTTTCCTTGAATAATGAATTTTCAAATTTTCCTGTTATATTTAAAGAAGCTGACAAGTCGTAGGGTCCAATTAAAATTCCATCTAAACCTTTTACTTTAAGTATTTTTTTTAAATTTTTGACGCCTTCCTTATTTTCAATCATGCTAATTAAAATAGGTTTTTTTGTTTTTTTAGCATGTTTTTCAAAATTTTTACTAAATAAATTCTCTCTTGAAAAACCAACACCTCTTTTTCCTATCGGAGGATAATAAATTAAATTTCTCATTTTAGTCAATTCAATCTCATTTTTAATGTTTGGGATAATTACTCCGTCGCAACCGGAGTCTAAAACTAAAGAGCAGAAATCTTTATTATGATTTGGAAGCCTTGCTAATTTTACCTTCTTTGATAGCTCAGCAGCTCTAACTAAATTAGATAAATTTTTAGTTGAAAATAATCCATGTTCTAGGTCAAAAGTGATCCAGTCAAATTTATAACTACACATTATTTCTACGATTGCAGGTTCACATATCTGTATCCAGCCACCAATAAGCATTTGGTTTTTTTGTTTTAATTTTTTTCTAAAATTTTTTATTAAATTATCATTCATTATTCATTAGCCTTTCAATAGATGCAAAAATATTCTTTTCTTTTTTAATATAAAGATTCTTACCTATTTTGAATTTCATTGGAGTTGGTAGTTTATCATAATGGCCAGTATTTTTTTCATTTTTATATATAATCTTTTTTCTTTTAATACCTAATTTAACTGATAAGAAATTTAATATATCTTTTATTCTAATAATTTTCTTTCCAGTAATATTTACTATGCAATTTTTATATTTGCTACTTAGGATTTGAACACATAATTTAGCAGCATCTTGAATATTGATATACCTTCTTGATGCATTTACACTTCCTCTGTAAATTAATTTTTTATATTGTTTGCCCAATAAAATTAATTTGTTAATTCCATTATTTGAGTCTGCTCCCTCGCCGTAAAGAGACCCAAATCTTAGTATTGTAAAGTCTATATTATACATTTTATTAAATTCTAGTATATAATCTTCAGCAGCTCTTTTGCTTCTAGCATAAAATCCTCCTTCTTCACTCAATGCATAAATAGTACTAGCTTGAATAAATCTTTTAACTTTTTTAATTTTAGAAATTTTTAACATATTTGAAACTGCCAAAATATTTAAAATAATTGTTTCAGATGGTTTATTTCTTGCAATATCAATATCAGACAATGCAGCAAAATTAAAAACTATTTCTTTGCCATTAATTGCTTTCGACAAAGATTGTAAATTTCTAATGTCTCCAAGAATAAATTTGATTTGCTTATTTTTGGTTTTATTTTTTTTTATGTCAAAGATAGTTACTTCATGACCTTTTCTTGATAGAGCATATGAAACTTTTGACCCTATAAAACCATTGCCACCAATTATTAATATTTTCATAAATTATATAATTTTCCTTAACAAGCTATAAATGTTTTTGAAACAACTTCCTCCATATTTTAAATTACTAAAATCTATTTTTTTTTTATTTTTAATACTTTCAATGCAAATTTTGAGATCATTAATTGAATTTACATAATATATGGGCTTTGGTTCATTAAAAAATCTGTTTTCACTTTCACAATGTTTATATCTTTTCCAATTATCAAATAAAATGATTGGGACATTTGAGCAAATTGAGTCTTCTATTACTGTCGAAGAAAAACTAACAGTTACAAAAGCATTTTTTAAGCATGAAGATATTTTTTTTTTTGTAAAAGATAAATTGGTAAAACTCCCTTTTAAATGTTGATGACTATAATTGCTCACGCTGGGGTGTAAATTTACTAAAATTATATAACCTGACGACTTAGCTAAATTATTTAATAATTCTAAGTTTTTATAAAATTCAAAATACAACTCTACTCCATGAAAATGCATTTGGTTAAAATTTTTACTAGTGACTGCATACAAAATTTTATTTTTTTTACCTATTTTAATTAAATTTTCAGCGAATATAAGATTTCCAGTTTTTAAATCAGGCTTTGGTAAAGAATGCGTGTCTACAGCATCATAAGAAATTTTTGTTTGTAAGGGAAAAAAGTTATAATTTTTGCTAAAAACGGCCTCTGAAATTATTTTTTTATAAATTTCATCAATTTTTGTAAAACTTTTGGAAATAGTGCCATGGGTGATGCCTAATGTTTTGATCTTTAATTTTTTTGCAAAATCAACAGCACATCCTTGATATCCTCTGGCGATTACAGAAATTACTAGATCTATTTTTTCTTTTTCTAACAATTTCTTAACACACCGAGATTTAAAATAAGTATCAGAAAGTTTCAATTCATAAACTTTTCTCGAAATATTTAATAAATTAGAAAAATCTATATTATCAAATATAAATTTGATGCTTCTAATTTTGAAGTCTAAAACTTTATTAATAGTTTGCTTCTTAAATGTTAAAAAATTTATACCAAAAAAACTAGAAATATATTTTAAAATAAAGTTTATTGGATTTTCGGAGATTATATGTACTGAGTGTCTGAGAAATAAACAAACAAGTATCAATCTGTATGTGTTATAACCTCTGCTTGTAATTAAAACCTTTTTTCTTTTAGAATATTTAAACGGTGTTAAAATATAATTGTAACAATTCTCTTGAATATTTTCTTTTTTATTACTGCTTACACTTATTATTTTTACTTTATCTTTGAAATATTCATTTACAATTGAGGTGATATAATAATTCTTATTAAATCTTGCCTTATCATTTGAATAAGTTTCCCAGCCAGAGACATATATATTTTTAATATTTTTACTTTTTATCATTTCATTTATCAAGAAATAAGAAAAATAAAATTGATTATATTTTTTCCTAATATAATTTTTATAATCTTTTCTAAGAGACTCTGGTTCAATCATTCCATAATCTAAATTATTTAGCAATTGATCAGAGGAAATTAATACCTTCTCATGAAATTTATTTTCAATAAAGTTAATAGGATTTAAAAAATTTATTTTTTTTTCATTGCAGAAAATCATAGAGTCTAGATTTAAAGGAACGATATAAAAACTAGAATTTAAATTTTTAATTTTTTTAAGAATAAAATCTAACTCTTCTAAATTCTCACCTAAAATGATATTCATTTTTAATTTTTACTATTTAAAACAAACTCTAAAAATCTAAAATCTTTTTCATTATCTAAATCAATGTTTTCATCATCGCTAACTTCATAAAAAAATGGTTTCTTTCCTATCCTAGATTTATATTTGATTAATGATTTTTTCGTTATTCCGTATAATCCAGTTGTTTCCAAAATTATTGGCCTTGCATCTTGACTTCTTGGTAAAACCCTGGGATTATAATTAATAGGTTTTTTGTTAAACCAAAACCATGAATAAATTTTTTGAATTGTCAAAATTGAGTCATATTTTTTTATATTTTTTTTTAATCTATTAATACAGTTATTTATAGTTGATATTTTCAACAAAGGTGATGTTACAAATATTTGAAAGTATACTTCGGCTTTTATTATTTTAGAGTGATAAAGTAATAAATCGTTACCATTTGCATTTTTACTTGATAATTTTGGCAATCTTTCAATAAATTTAATTTTATTTTTTTTACAATAAGCTCTTACTTTATCGCTGTCGCTATCAACGTAAAATTCATCAAATTTACAATATTTTAGTTTTTCAAGTGTATATTGATAAAGAGGTTTTTTATTAACTGGCCTAAAATTTTTATTTTTTACTCTTAGAGATTTTTTTTTGATGGGCACAATCGCTACAATTTTCATATTCTCGCTCCATTAATTTCTTTAATTTTATTTAAAACTTTTATTCCTTCATTTAAAGTACATGCTGTTTTAATCTTAGTTCTATTCAATACATCTTTATGCATTTTTAATAATAATTCTTTATTGAGGATTTTATTTACTCTTTTGGTTTTTTTCTTTTTATTGCTGGTAAATTTGTAAAAACTTTTATTTAAATCTCCAAAAAAACAATATTTCTCATTAGAAGCCTCTATTGCTCTTTTTTCCTTTTTTGAAAAGTAATCAAGTTGAATAATCAAAATCTTATTTTTTTTAAATCGGGCTAAAACGTATGCGTAATCATCTGAGTTGATATTCAATTTTGAAATTTTTAATTTTTGAGAGAAATCAATACTAAAATCATCAAAAATCCACAATAAATAATCAATTTCATGGCTCAAATCCAATAAAACACCACCACCTTTTTTTGAAAATGCGCTATACAATTTTGAATAATTTCTTCTTGGTCTCCAATTTGGTAAGTAAGTATTGCAGCAAGCTTTGACAAAAAAGATATTTTTATTTTTTATTATTTCTTTAAATTTTTTTACAATCGGGTGATACCTAAGTTGATATCCAACATATATTTTATTTTTAATCTTAAAATCTATTTTTTTATCTTTATTAAAAAGTGGTTTCTCAACTAAAATTTTCTTATTAGTAAATAAATTGTTAATTTTTTTTAAGTCTTTATAATGTTTATGTGTTTCAGTGCAAATAATTATATAATCTGGATTAAAATTTAAAATTTCTTTTTTACTTGAAATTTTCTTGTAATTATAATTCTTTCTATTGGAAAAAAATCTTATCTCATTTATAGATTTAAAATTAATTAATACATCATAATGTTTTCTTGCAATCGACCCTGTTCCTATAATCAAAACCTTAATCATTTAGTTAATTGATTTTCTAATTAAATTATTTAATTCAATATTTTTAGGGTCAAAATGTATTTTGCTAATTTTATTAGAATATTTTTTCCAATTATTATCATTTAGTTTAATTATTTTTTTTATTTTAATAAATATTTGTTTTTTATTTTTTTTAAAGATAAATCTTTTATTTAAAAAGGACACTATTAAACTTCAAATTTATTATTATATTGGTTTTCCAGATAGGTAATTTCTTTTGGCTCTCTTACCTAAATATTTAAACCACAAAGACGAACTTTTTCCTATTGCTGGTCTTAAACAAATTAAATTATTTTTATTAAATCTCTCACCTTTTTGGACATCCCTTTTTGTAAAAATTGATCTTTTTGCTATGTAAAAATTTTTTTTTTCACTTCGCGTTATTTTTTTTTGTTTTTTTCCTAAAGCTAATTCCATTACTCTTATTCCTTTAACTAATTCTTTTAATTGTTTTGGATCTGCGCTGGCCTTATGGTCTGGACCCTTCATATTTTTATTTAATGTGAAATGTTTTTCTATAACCTGCGCGCCTAGAGCTACTGCTCCCAAAGCAGCTTCGTTTCCTTCTGTATGATCTGAATAGCCAATTTTAACACCAAGTTTTTTAAAACTGTCTAATACTTTTAAATTTATCTCCTCATTAGGGGTAGGGTATGCAGTAGTACAATGCAAAAGTGTAATTTTATTTTTTTTTATCCCTTTTTTCTTTAAAAAAATTAAACTTTTTTTAATCCCAGTCAAATTTGAGAGACCTGAAGATAAAATAATTGGTTTTTTTGTTCTTTGAATTGATTCTAAAAGTTCAAAGTTATCTAAATCTGATGATGCTACTTTAATTCTTTTTACTTTACACCTTATGATTGTCTTAAGACTTTCTCGATCGAATGGAGTTGCCATAAATTCAATTTTATTTTTTTGACAATATTTTTTGAGTAAAAATAAATTTTTTTCTGAAATTTCTAGTTTTTTAAGAAAATCGTATTGCTTAATTTTTTTATTTTTAATATTTTTTTTTTGATATCTCGCAGCAGGTGCGTTTTTAGCTACAAACAAATCTGTGTTGAAAACTTGAAATTTTGCTATGTCCGCGCCTGATTCCTTTGCTTTTTTTATTAGTTTTTTTGCAATATTCAGGCTTCCATTATGATTTATTCCTATTTCAGCAATGATAAGTACTTTTTTATTTTTTTTCATAATTTTTTTTAAATTGCTGACCATCCTCCATCAACATGTAAGTTTGTACCAGTTATATATAAAGACTCATTAGAACATAAAAACAAAACTGCAGAAGAAATATCTTTAGCGTTTCCCATTCTTTTGAGCAATGTTTTATTTTTATAATTTTGTATGAATTTTTTATTTTGATTAGTTTTAGATCCTGCTATATGACCTTCTATTCCACCGGAAATTACGGAGTTTACTCTTATTCCAAATTCTCCATAATAAGATGCAAGATTTTTTGCGTAACCGATCAGTCCGCTTTTTATGAGTGAATAAACTGGATTTGGATTTAAATTTGTACCTTTATATAAATTTTTGTCTTGTCCAAGCAAACTGTAAATTGAATTAATTAGGACTATGCTTCCTTTTATTTTATTTTTTTTCATTATTTGAGCTATTTTAAGGGATGACCAGGCAAATGAATTCATATGAAGGTCCACATTTTTTTGCAAATCTTTAGGCTTTAAATTTTCAAAGGTAATTTTTCCCCACTCCTTAGTAATAGGATAAGATGCATTAATAAAATAATTTGGACAACTAAATTTGGATATAACTAAATTAATTTTTTTTTCAACTTGGTTAATCTTAGAAACATCAAAATTAAAAAAACTAATTTTTTTATTTAGATTTTTTTTATCATTTTTAATATCGAGAATAACTACGTCAATTCCTGAATTGTATAGTTTTTTAACTATTTCTCTTCCAATTACTCCATTTCCTCCTAATACAAATGCAAGTTTATTTTTTATCATTTTTTTTCAAAAAGTATTTGGTTGGCTTAATTTCATGGAAGCTATCTACATCAATTAAGCGAGAATTCCATTTCATAAAATATTTAACTAACTCTAAGTCATGAAAACTATCAATGTCGATTGATCTATTGTATGGCATTTCATAAAAAGCAGTTTTTTTTGAAAATATTTTATTTGTACTCATTAAATATTTTTTTTTCCAAATATATATTGAGGCATTCATGTCATAAACTTTTGGGGCGTCTTGTCTTCTTGAAATATTTTTTTTAAATTTTTTACTTAGAAAAGGAATTTTTTTTTTCACCTCAACCATATTAAAATATGGATTTCTTCTGGATTTACAAACACTTATTAAGTTATTAGATTTGTTTTTCAAAAATTTCTTTATAGAACTCTTGATATCTTTTACGTCTCTTAAAGGTGATGTAACATCTAAATCTATTATTACATCATATTTTTTTTGATAATACTTTTCAGCTTTTATCAAGGCATCTCGTATTACTGGAACTTTACCAGCTTTCGTAGATGATAAGTTTGCTTTTCTTTTAAAAAAAATTTTCAATTTTCTTTTTTTCAGCTCATTTTGAGGTATGTCTAAATCTGTTGAAATTACTATATCAGTTATCTCATTAACTTTTTTCGCTTGGTCAATTGAATAAAAAATTAAATGCTTGTTATTTATTTTAAGAAGGTTTTTATTTTTTAAACCTTTTGATCCTTTTCTAGCACAAATTGTACAAAGAATATTCATATCATATTTTATATTTATTGAAGAAATTTGATTTATTAACTTGTATCCATTCAACAGTCTTTTTTAGACCTTTAATTAAATTATTTTTTGGTTTCCAACTTGTAAATTTTAATAATTTCTTATTGTCACATTTAAGATTTAGAACCTCACTTGATTTGGGCCTGAATATCTTTTTGTTTTGATTAATTTTTTTTGTTGAATTCGTTATTTCAATAATTTTATTTGCTAAATCTTTTATTGAAATATTTGTTTTTCCTCCAACATTCACTACTTGACCAATTAACTTTTTGTTTTTTAAAATATGAAAATAAGAGTCACAAATATCGCTCACATAATTAAAATCTCTAGTTGGTTTTGTATTTCCTAACATTAAATTTTTATTTTTTTTTGACAAACATTGTGTAATTATTCTTGGAATAACTGCTCTCTCTGATTGTCTTGGTCCATATGTATTGAAAGGTCTGAGAATTGTAACTGGTAAATTAAAAGATTTATAATAACTTAAGGAAAGTTGATCTGCTGCAGTTTTAGAGGCTGCGTAAGGAGATTGTGCGTTTAAAGGATGTTTTTCATCAATTGGTAAATATTGAGCGGAACCATAAACTTCACTGGTTGAAGTAATAATAATATTTTTTAAATTCAAATTTTTAGCAGACTCTAAAACGTTATAAGTCCCTTCAACATTTGTTTTTACATATGCTAACGGTGAAAAATAGGAATAAGGAATTCCAATTAATGCAGCTAAATGAAAAACAATTTTACAATTTTTCATAGATTTATAAACTGAATCATAATCTCGTATATCTCCTAAAATAATTTCCATATCTTTTAAATACTTACTATTTTTAAGACAACCCAAATCATTGTTAGAATTGTAACGATCAAAAGCAACCACTTTGAAACCCTTCTTAATGGCTATTTCACAAAGATGGGAACCTATAAAACCTGTTGCGCCAGTAATTAAAACTTTTGTTTTCATTTATGTCCTATCAAAAAATTTACCTTTTTTATTTTGGTTTCTATTTATTTTTTTTAATATTTTATAGGCTTTTTCTGATGCACCTCCGGCGCCGTAAGGATTAACAGTTTTTTTTAAAATGTTTTTAAATTTCTTAGAGTAAGTTTTTTTAATAGCTTTAGATATACTTTTATATAACGGTTTAACATCAATTACACTAGTAGCTTTCATTCTATCTTCTTGTCTTTTTCCAATATTAATAGTTGCTTTTTTAAATGTAGGAACTTCAAGCAAACCGCTTGAAGAATTTCCCAATACTCCATCTATATAACTAAGTGCAGATAAATAATTTTGTTGACCCATTGAATTTATAAAGCAGCATCTAGATTTATTTCTTTTTACAAATTTGTCAATCATTTGATTAATAATATATCCTTTAAAATCTGGATTTGATTGAGTGAAAATTATTTTAATATCTTTAAATCTATCTAGAGTTTTTAAAATTTGAGTAAAATCTTTTTTTGGGCTTTTGTTTGATGTTGTTTCAGGATGGTAGGTAACTAAAAAGTTTTTTGAACCAAATTTAAAATCTAAATTTTTTTCAAGTTCATTTTTTTTTAATAACTTAGTTTTTTTTATTAAATCAACGCCAAAACCTCCAACCACATAAATATTTTTAGGGTTTTCGCCAAGTTGTATAACTCTGTCG
>Ga0209631_10001758_pt1 | contig 27036 bp, 19 predicted proteins | sample COG_08_FD_184752 | JGI IMG/M metagenome (GOLD analysis project Ga0209631, IMG submission 184752) | Pelagic Microbial community sample from North Sea - COGITO 998_met_08 (SPAdes) (version 2) | ecosystem: Environmental > Aquatic > Marine > Neritic zone/Coastal water | place: Helgoland, sampling... | reverse complement strand
CTCAGATGATGGACCGGATGGTGGGCCAGATGGTGGGCCAGATGGTGGACCGGATGGTGGCTGTGATGAAGGCCCAGGAGGAGGGCCACTTGGACTCGAAGGGGGTGATTCGAGGGGTGATTCTCCCTCACTTTCTTCTGTTGGGGTGGGAGCATCTTCTTCGGTTTTCTGCAACCCGCCAAGGTCGCCAAACGCAGCATCGAGTAGATTTCCGACGTGAGCATCTTTTTGTTCTTCTTTTGATTGTTCAGCAGATGTTTTTTTTCCCGCCATCGATAACGCCCCATACTGGCCACATGGCGCGGCTTAAATAGCGGTTGCGTAACGGAAGTCTTGCATAGGCCCGCTTGGTGTAGAGGTTATCATGCAGGATTGTCATTCCTGCGACCCGGGTTCAATTCCCGGAGTGGGCGCCTATCTCTCCCTAACATGTTGTTAAACAGTGTTTGATATACTCACTTGAGAACATCGTGACATGGTCACCAAACCTAAACTTGCAGTCTCGTCGTGTTTACTCGGCCAGAAAGTTCGCTACAATGGAGATGCTGCGGAGTTCAGAGCACTCACTCGCAAGTGGAACGGACATTTCGAACTTGTTGGCGTCTGCCCTGAAGTCGGAATTGGAATGGGCGTTCCTCGCCCAACGATTCGCTTGGTAAACGATGGAAATTCCATTCGCCTCGTCAATCCCAAAAACAACGACGACTTCACAGACCGTATGCTGGAATATGCGCAACTTCAAGCCGATGTTTTGGTCGAATCAGGAATTTGCGGGTTTGTGTTCAAGAAGGATTCACCAAGCTGTGGCCTTGAACGGGTGAAAGTCTACCGAGAAGGCCACGTTCACGCTACACGCGACGGCAGAGGCATGTTTGCCAAAGTATTCACAACACTCTACCCGCACATCCCAGTTATCGAAGAAGGCCGCCTTACCGATGCACGGCAGGCTGAACATTACTTAGCACGCGTTCATTTCTTTTCACTGTGGCGAGAAGAAGGCTTGAACGGGTGGACTGCTCAAGCACTGATGCAGTTTCACAACACGAACAAACTCTTCCTCCTCAGCCGTTCCCCTGATGCAAAACGGCGTCTTGGCCGCCTTATTGCTGAAGGATTTGACAACGGAGACCGTGCAGAAACTGTTGCTTTGGCCTACATGACAGAGGCGCAACAATCCCTGAATGTACTCACGAAAAGTGGCCCAATTGCCCATGCGATGGAGCGCGTGCTGGGTAAGATTTCTCACAATCTTACCAAAGGCGAAAGGCAAGAAATGCTTGATGTGATCCATGATTTCCGACAGGGATTACTTCCACGCTCAGCCCCGTTAACCCTACTGCAGCACCACGTACGCAGGTGCAACCTCGACACCCCAACGCATCGCCGATTTATGTCACCGATCCCACTTTCGCTCGGTCTGATGGCGAGAGTTTGACGGCTCATTGATTTTTACGCTGTGAACGATACTCTTCGAGTGCCTTTGCACGCATTCCTTCAAGGATTCCAACACTGTCCGTGATATCCGAAACAGTGATGTTGATGACCCAAAGTCCATAGTTGTGTAATCCGCTGTTGATTTCATGGATTAATCCTTGATAAAACCACTCTTGCGAGCGGTTGATGTCTTTAATGGTCATTGAGCGTATAGCCTTGGGGAATCTCTCTTCAATGATGGCACGAGTTCTTGCTTCAATCTCAGCCTCCGACAGACCGTTTAATTCTCGAGCGGCCGTATCCGATAGCGGGGGCTCTTCTCCCACGCCGACAACCAACCTCACGGGAATCGTCAACGGAACACTTTCCTTTTCCGGGATATCTTGAAAGTTGAAGTTGAGCGTCATTGGCTCGATGACACTCGGTGGGTTGGAATTACGCGTTAGTTCAAGAATTTTAATTTGGCAGGCGACAGCTCTTGCACCAACCTCTTTCAACTCCATACTCGCACCTGCTGCGAAGGCTTGAAAATTACGCCAAACAGGGCGATCGAAACCTTCCCGCTCCGGGTCTTTGATATGTTCATAAACAAGCCATGTGAGAGTTCGCTCAATACCCTTTTTCAAGTATATTTTCATCAAGTTGGCATATTCGTCATCCGATAAAGTCCGAAGATAGCGATAACGAGGGCTGGACCACTCCTCAAACGAACCGATGACATCTGGATCGGATTCTATACCGAATCGAGCCTCGTATTTTATCTGTGTGTGGTCTTTTTTCAACGTCCCCTCGCCGGCGACTGATATTTTGATGAGACAATCCATGTGACGCTCCATAGGCGCAGCCACCTGTGAACTCGTTTCTTGAACGGCATGGTTCTCTTCGATTGTTGGAGAAAGGTTGAGGATTTGGAATCTGAGCAATTTCAACCCATTCTCCTGCAATTCATGGCGGCAGCAGTTGTTGAGATGGTCCATAAAAAGGCCAGGCCTATGCTGATATGTGCCAGCATATCTTGGAGATTGTATGGTTTGTTGAACGCCCCGCATGAGGGTCCCACGGACATCCTCTTCCAATCGACGCTGACGAAGTTCAACCAATTTAAACAACATGTCCGGTGTGAAGTTTTGGTCATCTGAAAAGTGAATTCCGATGGAGAGGTTTGAGTCGACGAGTTCTCCTGAGTGGGCTTTTGTTCTTGAGCGAAGATTGAACTCCATCGGCTCAAGTGAAAAAACAGCGTGGCGATGGTACATGGGCAGGAGAAACTTTCGACCGTTTCTGTAGACGATTGGCGTTTGTTCTTCACTGGTCGCTACGATGAGTATCTGTTGAGGCCCGACTTTCACTGTGAACGAAATCGCCAGCAACCCGATGCCTAACAGCAGCAGAACGCTGAATACGATGGCGACAATCAACAAGTCCATGCTCTTCTCACACCGGAGTTTCCTTTTCACTTTATCGCGAATACCTCAACTGATTCTGCTTTCTTTATATCCAGTTGAAGATTTACCTTTACGAGGAGAGATACCCATGAGTGAAAAAACATACACCGTAGAAATTGCAGATGCCACTGGACACAGCGTTGTCGAGATGACCAAGACTGAACTGATAAGACAAGCTTCCAACACCAAAGGAAGTTGGGTTTTTGTTGACAACAAGATGGTTGCCGCCGATGAATTGGCGAACACGAATTTTGACGACGCCCAGCACATCAGAATGGTTCCGGCCCTACAAGCTGGAAAAGACGAGAAAACATACACTGTAGAGATTGCAGATGCCACTGGACACAGCGTTGTCGAGATGACCAAGACGGATCTCATCAACCAAGCAACCAGTGCCAAAGGCAGTTGGGTGTTCGTCGACAACAAAATGGTCGCTGCGAATGAACTTGCAGATACAGATTTCGACTCTGCTCAGCACATCAGAATGGTTCCTGCATTGCAAGCAGGCCAGTGAGCCGTTTCGGCCCTAAAATCGAACGTTCTTGGAGGGACACCTTCAAGAAAGGGTGGCCGGTCGCGTAGTTTGGAGACGAATAGAATGGTTGAACTTGTTGATTACAAATGTGCAGTCTGCGGAAACCTCGAATCCTTCCATCGCGAACGTAACGGAATCAGCTGCAAATCTTGCGGCTCTCGCATCTTCATGAAGTTGCGTCGAACCGGTACGAAGCGACTCAAGGCAGAGTGAGGATTCAGTCCTTTCTCGCGCAGGGTTGAAAGACCGCTGACGGTAAGAGTGAATCCATGTCATCTTGGCTTACTGACAAAGCACCGCTTCTTTTTGAAGAGTTGTTGCTACCAGAGGCCGTCCGTACCAGCATTACTCGCACATCGCTTCAAGCAAACCCCCCTCATCTCCTTTTTTCAGGTCCATCAGGGGTCGGCAAGACCGCCACTTGGCGCTTGATGGCGCGTCAAGTTCTTGGCCCAACTTGGGAGGCACGAACTCATATTCTTCAAGCTCGCGACTTGGCGAGAACTTCAGGCGCAATGGGAAAATTCGAAGAATTTCTACGGCCCGAGGGCAGCGGCTCAGACGATACACTTGCAGGTCGAACCAGCCTTGACGCCTTTGATCACACGTTTTCCGCAACAGCGGCCAACACGCCCCCTCCTGCCGGAGCCGAATGCGAACACTCTGCCGGACAAAGAGCAGCAGTATCTCGCCTCATCATCATCGAAGATGCGGATTATCTGGGGACAATACGCCAATCGTATCTGCGCCGAATGATGGAGGTGAGCAGTGGCAGCGCCCGGTTTATTTTCACCGCCCACACGCCTTCACGCATCATTGAAGCATTGCGCAGCAGAACCCAACACATTCGCCTTCCAAAAATCAACCGATCTCTCATTGAATCACGCCTGATGCAAATTGTTCAAGAAGAGAATCTCACTCCCGTTCGCGGCATTATTGGAGACATTTCACACGTGTCCTCAGGCAATGTTCGTAAGGCTATTTTCATCATGGAACTCCTTACGCACCGAGACCTTCTTGGTGACAGGAAAAACCTGCAAAACCTGCTTGCAGCAACATCTCTGCGAGAAGTGCAACACATCTTGGAAGAAGCCTTGCGTAATCGAGTCCACGACTGGCGTTGGGAAAAAGAAGGTAACAAGAACAAACGCGTCCTCAAGGGTGCAATGGGCGTTTTGGACCAAGTGATGTCAGAGAATAATCTCGAGTCCGAAGATATCGTCGAACAATTTCATTTGTTGTTGACCGAAGGACGTCTCCATCTTGATGAGAACATTCTTTCTGAGATACTCGTGGCCCTTTCGGCGTGTGATGTCGCGCTCCATCGAAGTATGCAAGGGCGAATTGAACTGGAACGATTTTTGTTTCAAGTTGCCGACATTGGTCAACGGATGAATGCTGCGAAAGCGTCTTGACAACCTGTACGCTGGAACGGTTGGGCGTGTAGCACAGCTGGATAATGCGTTGGCCTCCTAAGCCGAAGATCCCGGGTTCAAATCCTGGCACGTCCGCCAAACTGAACTTTGAACATCAATAGGTGATATGAACCAGTTTGTTGACTCGGTCAGACCCACTCATGATGGCATAGAAATCGTTACCACCGTTTGTTGAAGAGGAGGTGACGTATTGCACACCATCGATGATTCCGATTTGCACAACGCTCTGGGACGCTACATCATACGAAACAAACACTTCGACACCCGCCTGCGAATCGTATGCATATCCATAGATGAGGCCATCGACGAGGTTTATCTCAAATCCACCTGCATTGGATAGGTCTTCATTTGTCGATTGCAACACTGTGGATGTTGTCATTGAATAATCGAGCGTATTGATTTTGACCATCGAATAACCACCTCCGCTGTTTCGTACATCGAGATAGTAATGTGCGCCGTCGTATGCAGAAGTACCGGAACCCACCCCTTCGATATCTTCGATCTGGGTATGCTTGGTTACCACTGCATCAATTGGGTTGATTGAAACAACATAGATATCAGGGTATGTGATTGTATTTTGTTGCCCTTGTCCTTGCCCTTGACTTCCGCTGTTTGTATCGTCAGAAGCATAAGCATAGATGATTTCATCCTCATGATTGTATTCCATGCCCCCGACATTATCCAATTCTGGGTGAGCGGAGAAATCAAACTGCGTCATTGTGTATTGACTCGGGTCTGATACCGTGACATGCACCAGGTAGTCGTTGTTGTTCCCGCGCATGTTGGCAAAATATTCCCCATCGGAATAGGTCGTCACAGAGGCGACCGTCTCTATCCCTGCCAATTCAATTATTGAGGTCACTAAGCCATTGGAAGGGTCAATGGAGATGAAGTGTTCCACATTTGTAACGCTGTCCCACGCATAGCCGTAGAGAAGATTTGTCGAACAATCGATTTCAATACCCCCGATGTTTGTGAAATCTGGGTTTGCACTGATGTCAAAAGCAATCATTGTTGAACTGTACGTTCCATCACCCGTTCCGCATTCTGTGGTTCCAGTTCCACTCCCGTCTCCTGGGTCTGTGTCGCCGTTGTCACCTGGTTCTGTGCCGCCGTTGTCTCCAGAGCCTGAACCACCGTTGTCTTCGGGGGCTGTGCCGCCGTTGTCTTCAGGGTCGGTCACATTTCCTCCGTTTCCAGAGTTGCCGTCATCTGTGTCTGAGCCATCATCGGTGTTATCGTTACCGTTGCCGGTCCCGTTCACTGGCTCTCCGTTGCTGCCATCATCCGTATTTCCATTGCCCGTTCCTGTATCGGTTCCTGAACCGCCGTTTGAGCCGTTGATGACTTCATCCGTATCGTCAATTGCCGGGTCCTCTTCGGGAACGGGTTCAACGACGATTGGGTCTTCAATACACCCTGCTAAAGATGCTGAAAGCATGAGGAAAACAAGTAGGGCGGTGGGACGAATCATATTCTTCGGACGGACTACTACACTAATACTCTTCTAAAAATAAAACCCTATGCGGTAGAATTTACTTCGTTTATCAACTGTACACCACCACCTTCTCGCTCGAGCAAAAGAGCGTAAAGGCCCCAAAAACTGATATATCCAAGGTTTTGATTGCTCTTTATGCAGCAACTAAGCGAAGACGGTAAGTGGAAGTGGGACGGATCAGAATGGGTGCCGAATGAAGGTGCTGATGAAACACCATCATCTGCAGTAGCGGATATTCCAGTAGCGGCGGCTCCAATAGCCTCGCAAGAGCCCGTACAGGCAACGACTCCAATGGCCCAAAGTTCAACCCATAACGGGGGAGTCTGGGCAATACAAACTGCAGAATACGGGCTGTTTTTCACGAAACTCATCGGCTTCATTCTGACAGGAATCACCCTTGGCTTTGGCCTCCCTTGGGCAAAATGCATGGTCATCAACAAGTGGTCGAAAAAAGTCCGAATTGATGGGCGAAGCATCCGCTTTACCGGTACTCCAATGGGATTATTTGGAATATGGGTGAAGGTTTGTGTGCTGAGTATCATAACGCTAACGCTGTATTATTGGTTCGCTGGTTACAAGCAGGTAGCAAAGTACGTTGACAGCCACATCACTTGGGCTTGAAACCAAATCTATCTTTCCTTGCCATTCCAGGAGCTGGAAGTTTTGTTAAAATCACAGTGATTTTGTTGCGGCAAAGGCAAGAGACATATTCGACGGCCGCGCGTCGCAGCATGAGCGCTATGGCTGCAAAGGGAAGTAAGTCAACCGAATCGGATGCTTTTATTCCGCTCCCGGACCCTTACGGTGAGGGTTTTGAGTACTCTGAAGACCCGATTGAAAACACTCGTAATCAATGGAGTGTTCTGGAGAACCGCCGGCTTAAAGCTGGCCGAGTTGCACGTCATCCGATTTTGATGCTTTGGAGAACCATGAGCGGTTTTTCTTTGGCGGTTTTTGCGTTTGCCAGCCTACTTTATGCTCCAGTCATCGAGTCCCTTAACGGTTTGATTTTCATTCTTATCCCGCTGATGTTGATGGCTGTAGCACCGACTGTAGTTGCCGGTGAATCGGCGTGGCAAGCAATGCAAGCAAGAATTTCCCTGCGTGAACAAGGTGGCGTTCGTAAGGGCAAAAAGCACGCTTTACGGGCTCAACCTGGTATGGACCGTATTCTGGAAAGTCTCAACGACCAACGCCGAAATAACTTGGTACTGGCCCTTCTTTCGTCGTTAACCGTCGTCCTGTTGATGCTTGCATCGGCTGTGACTTCGAATTCTCTGGCATGGAACTTGGCTCTTCTCATAGCAATGACGCTTGGCATCGCCCAAACGTTTCACGGTTTCTTTTCATACGGTTTCATCCGCCAACTCGGAGACCCTTTTCCATCCATCGTTTTTCACGCACCTACACACCATCCAACCCAATTAGGCAGTGTGTTGGGGGATTTATTGGTGGCTCATTTAGACCCAGACCTGTATTTGGAATGGGAGGAATGGCAGAAAATGTTCCGCAAGGCAATGATTCCCGGTCATATCACAAAGCAAGCCTTGGAGCGATTGCTCTACATTTTGCACCTTCATATGGAAGAGGAATTAACCACTCAGGTGGCTTATGAAGAACTCAAGTCTTTTCTTTCGGAAGACCGATTTGAAAAGCTCTTACTCGATGAAGCAGCCAGATTTAATTGGCGGACAATCCAGCGGCTTATCGCCCATTCCAGGGGTTGGCAGCCTGAAGCCTTCTTGTTGCTCGATCGTCTTCAAAACGATTTGCTCTCAGGGGCGCCTCCACTCCTTCGTGCTGAATGGCGTATGGATGTGGCTTTGGACGACAATTGCTATGAAGGGTCAGGAAATTTATTCATCGCTTTGAACAACCAAACGTTCGAATCCCGGGCGGTTCGCGTTGAGGTTTTGACTCCGAACGGGGAGCCTGAAACCAGAGACCATAGATTCGAGTTAAGTGCCTGCCCGCCTCCAAAAAGTTCAGTTTTGCTCTCACATCCGGTTGAGGACGACGCTCTGGATTGGATACCCCGCTACTTGGAGCGAGGCGTTGTTCTGTGGATTGGTGTTGCTTGGCCTCGAAGTTTCCAAGGACCGGTAGACGTACAGGTCATTCTTCGTGATGACGAGGGGATTGTTCTGGAATCGCAAGTCATTCGAACGATTGTTCGCCGGTCCGCTGGGCGCCAAATCAACAAGAGAATGCACAAACTTGAAGACGCTCGGAAACAAGGCGACCTTCCACTCCCAAAGGTTGTACTTTGAACAATGAACGTCACTTTCATGTTCAGTTCTTGCCTTAGCTTGGCATTGAGATTGCAGGTCGGGGAAGCGCGGTGCTTATGGATGGGGGGCACTTGGGTTTGTTTACCGGATGTGGAACCTTGGAAGCATGGGATGTCATCGTATTAGGCGACGGGCCTGCAGCCCTCCGTTCTGCAGCAGAATCGGCAAAGACAGGAGCCTCAACATTGTTGCTCTGTGACAATGCTCTGGGCAGTTCTTCACATTTTGCTCAAGATGGTCTTGCTGCGCCTCTTCTAGAATCGAATAATCGCGACCATCGTGAAGACACAATTCGCTCGGGGGCATTCCTCAACGACCAAGATATCGTTTCCCTGCGTACCGCTGCTGCTACACGGCAAGTGGATTTGCTCGAACGCTGGGGTCTCACTTTCCGTCGTGATGCTCAAGGCCTCCCAATGGCTCGAAAGGCGCTCGGTCACGGAAAGGCACGCAATGCTGATGCAGGCGATGCTACGGGTCGTGAAATCCAACAAATTCTGGAAGAGCAATGCATGAGACACGGCGTCACTCGCCGCGGCGATCACCTCCCTCTTTCCTTGATTCATACCAATGAATCCGTGAGTGGCCTCACCGTACTTGATACGGTGAATGGACGCATTTCGGCATTGCAAGCCAAAGCAATCATCATTGCAGATGGAGGATTCGAAGGAGCGTTCACCCACGGCCAAGTCGGTTTGGGGTTGGACCTTGCTCTGCGCGCCGGTGTACCGTTGCGGGATATGGAGTTCATTGCTCATTCACCGCTTGGAATCAAAGATACCAACCTCATGCTGCCGCTCGGTCTCTTGCATGACGGCGCAACGCTCCATGAAGCCAGTGGCGCGGACATCGAGTTTGGAGACTCATCGCTTGATGAAGTGTGCCAAATGATTTCAAATGCAAAACAACCGGTTCTTGACGCTCGAAACCTAGGAGACTCATCGGGATGGTGGAATGCCGTTTTCCGTAGCGTTAAGCAACGAACAGGAGTCGACATGTCTCGTCAAACGGTCGCTATTGAATCCCGTCCATATGCTACCATTGGCGGCATAACCGTCGACGACCACGGCCGAGCCATTCTTTCGACTTGGTCACGGTGGTTCACTGGGTTATACGCAGCAGGTGACGCATCTTGCTCTGGATTCCATGGAGCAGACATTTTGCCAGGAAATCGTATGCTGGATGCGGTCATTGGTGGAGCTGCTGCCGGCGCCCACGCAGGACAGTGGGTCAAGAACCGACAATTTGCGAATGCTCAGGCTGCACACGATGCAGAACAAGCCGCTCAAGCAGATTATTCGGCGATTTCAGAACCTTCTGACGAAGGCGTTGTGCGTGTTGGACATGCGGTGACAAAAGTTCGAGATGCTGTGCAGTCCTCACTGGGCATGAATCGAGATGCTGACGGCCTCACCTCTCTCATTGAAACATTGGAAGCGGCCTCGCTCCTCGCAGAATCAATCCACGTCGACCAGTCTTCGTTGATTGCGAACATGAATCTCGTCGAGATTGCTCGGGTTCAGGCTTCTGCTCGACTTTCACTTGCTGCTGCTCAATCTGCACTTGCTCGAAAAGAATCTCGTGGCAGCCACCACCGTTCTGATTTCTCCGAATCCAGCGAAGACCATCTTCACCACTATACTGTGAACCAAAAGGGAGAAGTGAACACACTCGCTCTCCGTAAGAGTAAATCCGGTAACTGGATTCTTCCTCCGCAATGAGCCATAATCTCGGCTCGACCGGTGAATCACTGAAAAGGTAAAACCTCGCGGCAAGGTCATGGGCGTGCCGACTTTGTTCGACCGAATCATCAGCGGCGAGGTGCCTTCACATCGAGTTGCTGAAGGTGAGCATTGGTATGCGTTCCTCGATATTTTCCCTCGATGCCAAGGCCACACGCTTGTGGTTCCAAAGCAGAGCGTCCAACATATCTCATCGCTTTCACAGGCATCAAGAAGCGCTATGTTTGAAGGGGTCGTCGAGGTACAGCGTCGCCTAAGCCTCTATTTTTCAACCTCCGATTTCACCGTCTGCGTTCACGATGGACCTCTCGCAGGTCAAGAGGTGCCTCATGTCCACGTCCATGTTTTACCACGGCAACCGGGTGATGGCGGCTTAACCCTCCATTCAATGTGGCCACATTCGCCTCCAATCGGTGGCGATATCGACCACAGTTCACTTGCCCTTCTCTCGGAGCAACTGCGCGAGGTGGACCAATGAGTCAACCAATCAATGATGGAGCGACCGACCACCGAGGCGATAAATTGCCCGAATTGTCCAAATCGGCGAAAAATATGCGGATGGATAAGTTACTGTCTGCTCCAATGCCAAAGTTCGACGGAAATACCCCCGGTTCACCCTTCTGGTCTGGCGTTGCGTATTGGATTGCTCGCCGTATATTAGCCGCCCAATTTAGGACAAGTGAGGTTTCAGGAAAAGAGACACTTCCTTTGGACCGAGGGAATCTCTGCTGTGCTTGGCACACAAATGGACTCATGGATCCGTTGCAAATCGTACTCAAGCACCCCAAGAATTTCGTCATGGGTGGGCGGCATGACCTGGTTACGCGTCCTTTGTTGAGTTGGTGGACTCGTAAATTGGCGGTGCAACCGGTCGTAAGAAAGGCCGAATTACTGCGAGGTGGATGCAGTGAAGAAGAGGCGACTCAGATAAATGGGCGTTCTTTGATGATGCTTTCCAAAGGAATTTCCTCAGGCTTTGGTTGCGTTTTATTTCCAGAAGGAACCAGCCATGACGAGTCTTCTATGTTGCGATTCCGAACAGGTCCTTTCCGTACCGTTTTTGCAGCCGCTGCACTGGCAAAAGCAAGCAATAAAACCCTTCCTGCCGTCATCCCCATCGGTTTGCATTTTAGAGAGCGGGAAAAGTTCCGCACGGATGTCTGGGTTGAATACGGTTTGCCACACAACCTCTCTGAAGGGGAAATACCACTCGATTTAGTTCAGGCAGTATCGCAAGGGAAGTGGGTCGAACCTCCAGCAGAAAATGTCTTTGCGTTGCGCGATAAACTCCGTACGCGTTTGGTTCCGCTTACTCCGAATACCGCTTCTTGGGAAGAATACGACGCTCTCCATTTGATGGGCCATGTCGAATCTCGGCGCACCAACCAACCGCTTATTTCATGGCGAGAAGAAGTACAATCAGCACGCGCCTTACGCACTCTTTTGCAGCATCAACTCACCGAACAAGAAGTCATCGATAATACACCGGTGCCGGAGATTGTTCACCCTGCGCTCGGCCCTGCCAAAGCGGTGGCAAGTATTCTCAAAGAAAGCCAATTGGATGGGCGTGACATCAACTCCACGGGGACAGACTTGCGCCGAGTGGAGCTGTTTTCACTGGTGAAAAAATTCGTTCGACTCCCCTTATTGCTTACGCTCTTACCTCTTTTCATCTATTCCTTTACACCACAAATAGCAATGGGCAGAATACTTGGTGATTCAACCGATGAGGGGCTTGATGCTCGAACTTCGTACCATTTCTTGGCGGCCATGTTTGGTTCGTTGATGTTCTGGCCGTTCATGGCTTTGGGTCTGTTGGGCCTTGAACATTTGAATCATGAAGCAATTGTGTCGCTGCTTGGATTTGACTGGTTAACATTCATTGGCACGACCACGCTTCATCAGAACTTAGCTCGAGCAGCGTTTACATTGACCCTCTTTCCCCTTTTCTGGCTTTGCGGCCGAACATCGACTCTGTTGTGGGATGATTGGTGCGATTTGAAGCGGGCTTTGCGCCGCTTCCGCTTCAACAGTACGAAACGACAAAATCTTCGTGGGGCACTCAAAATCCTCCATTCTGAGATGGATAAACTGTGATTCTTTGCAAGGGTTCGGTTCAAACGAGAGGAGTGTCTCGGATTGAGCATGGGGAGTGGGGATGCGCAACTCAATATACGCCAATGGCTCAAGCAAGAACGTCTTGTTGCCAAAGAACAAAAAGACCCGAGAGCAGAGATGCATTTGTTGATTCGGTATCCACAAGGCCCACAAGGACACATGTTCGCAGTCGTCATTCCGAAGGGCCGAGACTTGGTCGCGGTTTCAAGCATGACTCGTGTGGATGAAGGCCAGCAAAAAGAGATGGCATCTCACATGAAAGAAGACAAAGAAACGTGGCTTGAATGGATTCATGATGTCCGTCTTCAATTGATTCGAACCAGTGTTGATTGGGGGATCCACATGGGCCATGAAGGTGATCAGAAAACAGGACCACTCCAAGCGTTTAATGTCAGCCTACCCGTCTGGTTTGATGGTCTAACCAAAAATGAATTTATGCACACACTCCGTCGCCTTTGGCTTGCCAAACTTGGCGTTATCCACGAAATTAAGTTCACACACGGACCAGGCGTAGGAAAACCTGGCCCTGTTGATGATTGGGTGAAAGCAAAGCAAGAAGGCAAGGCATCACCTGTAACTTCAGACGAAGTTTCTGAGCAGTCTTCACACCATGAAATTGAGTTCGATGAAAAGATGTCCTTTGGCTCCGGTTTCGACCCCTCTGAATGGGCTTAAGCGAGCATAATTTGTCTTCGTCCTGCGACGGTAAAATATGACATGTAACAGTCGCGGTTAAGTACCATAAGATTGTGCTTTTTCTTAGTCTAACCTAAGGATGTGTATTTATGGGTCAAAAAATAAAGTCAGTCAGTCTTGTATCAATCATGTTGCTTTCCGTCATGTCGACGCTCTTCTTGGCGTCTCTTACCGCAACAGCGAACACCGTCGTCATCACCGAAGCAATTCAAATCGTTGACGGAGGAACTTCATCCGATACTCAAACTTCAGTCGGCTCTGACAGTGAAGGAAACGTTCACGTCGTTTGGACTCGGAACAACCTTCACCTCTACTACTCGATGATTTCTCCTCGTGGTGACACCTTGATTGACACCACGCAGATTTCAAACCCAGGTCTTCACAAAATCTGGCACCCAGACATGGTTGTTGACGAAAACGACAAGATTCACGTTGTTTGGGCTGATAAGTCAGGCCAACACAAAATCATGTACACCGTCCTCAACCCTTGGGCATCATCCATGGACGGCATGGCCTCAGACGATGGAACACTTTCTGCAATTGACGACTACGTTGTCTCAAGCCGTGCGCAAAACCGCGACTGGCCAGCAATCGACATTGACAGCCAAGGCGGCGTTCATATTGTCTGGGAAGATTCCTACGACTCAGAAGGCAAGTTCTTCAGCCAACCACAGATCTACTACACCATGTTGTCACCAGATATCAGCAGTGGCGCAGTCATTGTCAATTTTGACGATACCCTTCTGACTCCAATCATTGGTCACAAAGGCCACCCTGACGTCGTCGTTGACGCAAACGATTACGTCCAAATCGCTTGGGACGACACCCGAGGTGGAAAGGTCGAGCTCAGTTTCATCGTTGACACCTCCGGTTCCATGTACTCGGAATGGGCGGACATCTGTACCGTTGTTTACGGTGGAAACTTTGCTTCCGGCGGTTACTTCCAAGGTATCAAGCCAATGCTTGAAACCGCAAACATGACTGTTTACGAAACCATCTACGGTCTTGGAAATACACTCCCTGGTGCTGCAAGTTCAGGTAACTGCGCTGGTAAGAACCAAAATTCTGGCCCTCGCACAACGCCTTTGGGTCAAACACCAGGTGACGACTCTGGCGGTATTCGAAAGCTACCGGGGACCGTCTACAACGGCAACACTTACTCCGGATATTCCGGTGAAGATTGGGGCCCAGGAACCAACTGGGGTTGCCTTTCATGGAAAGACGCTCAAGGAAACGTCCCAGGAAACCCGCCAACCCAAGACGACCACCGATGGAATCCAAACGCAACAAAGATCATCATTCCAGTTTCAGACGAAGGTCCGAAAGACGGTGACCCATCTCAACAAGCAGATGACCTGACCTCTATTGAAGAGGCGCACGACAACTGTATCAACGCAGGAGTCATTCCAGTCGGTCTTTACGGACAAGGATACGGTGGAGCCGGTAACATCCAATCCCACTTCATGGATTTAGTCCAATGTCCAAACAACGTCGTTTCGACCCAAACTCGAAACTGCCCAGGTAACACGCTACGAAGTTCAGACGCTGGTGGACAAGCCTATGAGTTCCCATCCGGAACCGGTGGAAACAACGCAATGGCTTTGCTTGTTGAAGCAATGGTTTACATCTCTACAAACAACTCTCGTGAAATCTACATGACTGTTCTGGACCCATACGGTAAGATGAACAACGACCCGTCTTGGACTCCAGGCGCAACAGGACACTCAGTTGTCAACGGCGAATACGTCGAAGATACCGGTGCTGGTGCAGACGGCCACCTCGTGGTTGTCAACGACACCCGTGTCACCATTGACGATGCTTACTCGTTCCACCCATCGATTGGTGTTGACATGCAAGGCAACACCCACATTGCATGGATGGACGGCCGAAACTATGGATTTGAGAAGGCTGTGAACTACGAAGTGTTCTACACCAAACTCCGACTTCAAGGTGCAGGTGCGTGGGACGGTGCTGACCAAGGACTTTCCACCTACGCTATCAAGAAGATTCAGGATACTCCAATCTCGAATGTTGAAGGAAACGGTGGACTCCCTGGTAACCGGCCGTTTGGTGGAAACTCCGTATTCCCTGCTCTGCTTACTGATGACCAAAACAACGTTCACATTGCGTGGGTCGATTCAGGAAACGCAACTGCTGATGAAGAAATCATTTACACTCGCCTGAACTCTACTGACTTGACTGGGCCGGGCCTTACTGCTCTTGACCCTTGGGAAAACGTGCCCGTCACCTCATGGGCAAGCAACAAACTTGGGCCAAACTCTGGCAGTCAGCCGAGCATAGGCATGCCTCCAGCGTTTTCGAACGATTTGGGAAGTGGCGCGCATATCGCTTGGTCGGACACGAATAAATGCGGTGAAGACGCCAACAATAACCGCTTCACGATCTGTTATTCCCACGTTCTCACCGGTCAGGTTGACGTTGAATTCCAAGATGGAGAAACGTACTACCACGTTATCGAACCTGGTCAGCAAACCATCTACAACATGTCAATGAACAACTCGACCCCAGGTCCAAAAGACCTTGTCGCTGATACGTTCGGACTCAACATCTCTGGTGTTCCCCAAAACTGGACTGCTACACTGTTCTTTGCTGATAACCATACGACAATAATGCCAGACACGCCTATCTTCCTCGAAGGTGGAGAAGACATTCGCTTCTACATGCGAATTCGTGCTCCGTCGGTGTACCAAGCTGAAGCGGACCAGATTGCCGATATATCGGTGATTGCTAAATCGTACAAGGACCCTGCTATTCAGTCCGACCTCGTCACTCGTACGCTGATGGACGTTGTTCACGGCATAAACCTGGACACCTCCCACAGCATGGCAGACGTCGAACAAGGCCAAACTGCGATTTTCTCGATTACGATTACCAACACAGGCAACGTCAACGACCAATTCGTATTCTGGGACCCGTATACACTTGAAGGCCGCCAAGAGTGGCTGCTTCAATTCGGTTGGACTGTAAACTTCCCAACCAGTGTAGAATTAGACCCTGGACAATCCGTTACCAAGAACCTCGAAGTCTTCGTCCCAACATCCGAAGACCCCGGTTCTTTCGTTATTTATCTCAAGGGATGGTCTGCTGGCGAACCGATTAAGTCGATTGAAAAAGGAACATACGACGTCCTTGAACTCGGTGTTTTCGTTTCGATTCGTTCAACTGGAAACATCGTCATGGAATTGTTCGATACCAGTGAATATGTTGACCCCGGAGAATGTGCAACCTATCCTATTGATGTCACCAAGAATTTCGATTCTGGTAAACTTGTCTTCGTGACCCCCGGTGCACCTGAACAAAAGCCCGACACCATCTCGATGGATGCTTGGAGAGAAGATAACTGGGTATTAAACCTCGATTTCTCCAATGCTCCGGGAGGCAACTCTGTTGACCTCAGCGAGCCACGAGATTGGAACATACCTCCAGGTGCAGAATTTGTTACCTACGAAGTCAGCGTCGAAGTGTGCGCTCCGACCAAAGCTTCTGCCGGTCTTGGTCCTGCGGTTATCGTCAAAGCCTATCTTGACGGCTATCCAAGAATTTCATCGTCAAAGATTCTCTCAACCAATGTCAACCACGTGTATCAATTAAGCGCAAGTGCAGACATTGCTGATGAAGATAAGATCACTTTGGACGGCCAAGAAGTTCTCCCGGTGAACCCTGGACAGCAGGTGGTTATGCCAACTACCGTTACGAATCTTGGAAACGGCCCAGATCGATTCGACTACCGACTTGCTCGTGTTACTGACCCTGCTGGCGTTGACGTCATCTGGGACATTGAAATCCCTCGTGACAGTCTCGACGAACTTTCCCGTGACACCAACCAAATCTTTGACATCACAATGAATGTTCCAGACCAAGTTGAAGCTGGTGTTTACACCGTTGTATTCCAGACCTTCTCGGAAGAATCCTATCCAGATGCAAGCGGTCGTTTGACACGACTGCGATTCACTCAGACCATTCCTGTCTATGTTCAAGAGTTCTATGACATGCAAATCAGCATGGACTCAACTGTGGACAATGCAGTGAAGACATCCGCACCTGGGCGAATTGTGCGGTTTGAATTGAACATCACAAACAATGGTAACGTTCCTGATTGGCCAACGCTCAACAACCACACGGCTAAGATTGATGGTGACACTCAAATCATGAGTGAGTTGCCTGGAATGGGTACATTGTCCGAATGGTCTGTCGAATGGCAACTTATCAAGCAAATCGGAACCGACCTCACCACAGAGGAACCCTGTGAAACAGTTGCTTCGCTCGAAAGCACAACTGGAGACGAAGATGCAGCAATGAATCCAGAAGTGGCATTTGCTGACTTGGCTGACCGTTGTATTTACCTTGAATCTGAAGACCGCTATTTCATGCCAATGATGGATGCTTACACGACAATTCCAGTCGTTGCTATTGTCAAGATTGACCCGTCTGCTGTTCTCAGCACGCGCCCGGTCGGCTTGAAGGTCGTCTCGAAGATGGGCAACATGTTGGACGGTGGCGACCATGACGATTCTCCGTCTTGGGCAGCAGAAAACCTCGATACAAACGAATTCGTCGTTACGCTACGATTGCGAGCTCCGAACTTGATCATCTCAGAAGTTTCCGTCTCGGACGATACTGGAGATGTAGACACTACGATTCCTATCCGTGTCGTGTTGCAAAACGATGGAAACACGCATGCAACAGATATTGAAATCGTATTGTGTGAATACAAAGATGCTGCTGATGCGGACATTATCAAGGACATTCGAAAGAACGGCTGTGACGATGAAAACATCGTTATGAGGCAAGTCATTGGTGCACTCCTTGCTCCAGATGACACGGAAGATTACAAGGAAATCGAACTTGTTCTGCTCTACCCTGTTTCAGCTGGTAGCCACGGTGTTTACGTCGTTGTGGACCCATCAAATGAGATTGTTGAATCATCCGAGAACGACAACGTCAAGTCAGTCGAACAAGAACTCAAGTCGTCTGGAGGCATTCTTGACGTCGCTGGTGAAGTGGTTGGAAAGACTGCTCTACCGTTCGCAGTTATTCTACTGACCATTGCTTTGTTCGGTGTCGTGTTCCTTGTTGGACGAGGACGCCGACAGGACGTTTTGGACCGAAAGGCTGAGCAATCATCCCTCGTGTCGGTTTTGGCCGGCGCAGAAGACTGAAAGCAGAAATGGCTGAAAGGATGAATCATTCCTTCTTACGAGGGAGTGAACCAAGCCAGAACCGCAGGTTCGAATTGTTTGGCACTGCCACGATTTGACCGGCTCTATCGGCGAGTTGCCGCTCAAGCCTGTTGCGGACTTCATCCAGTAAGGTGGCCATTTCTGCCTGCCCAAGTTGCAGTTCACGGCGCAGGTCTGCAAGATCCAACTTTCGCTCAGGCGTCTCAATAAGGCTGTGCACCATTGTTCGTTGCTCATAGTGTTCGAAATCAGAATCAACCCCTGCAGAAATCCGGTTGCGAATGTGTTGGTGCAATGCAATAACGGCGTCTCGTTGCGCGTCGATCCCCTCGAGGATGCCGTTGAGGTGTTGGATGTGTGCCATCCCTTCTCCGACAGAAATTTTCTTACGCCCACTTACCGATTGCACAACCTGTTCTGTCGAATTGGGTAGCCTATTCGAAAGGCGCATTGGTCCGCCGGCAGGTAAGCGCCGCTGTTCGCACTGAAACAGGTCTGGGCCAAGGTCAATACGGAGAGATATCGATTGTTGAACGCTGTAAATGGTTCGAGGCGGACCGCCCTTTTCACTTGCCACGGTCATTTTTGTGACAAAGTTTCCACGCTCTAATTCACGCAAATGTTTGCCAATAGCTTGCTGGCTTACACCGAGTAATTCTGCCAATTGCATTGGGTAGTGGGGCTCACGAACCAACCGTTCGAGAATCTGTCTTCGCAGTTTGTTTTGAAGTAAGGTAAGGGCTGTATCGATATCCTCCAAACTGCTCAACTCAAAGTTACCTAGACGCTACCACTCTTTGAAGCCGTCGCCTCATGCGAGTCACAGAACTGGGGTTTGGAATGCGTCAACGTAAGGCATTGTTCGTATTCTCTATGCCTTTGGGAGTATTTTTTTCGAGAGATTCTTTATCCCGTTTATGCCGATGGCAGCATACGCTCCAAACAGTACAGCCAATACAATGTAGGCTGTTGCAGAAACAGCCAGTGTCGCCTCGTATTTCCATTCGACGTCAAACTGCTGCAACGTTTGCGTATCGTCTCCACCTGCAACAAAACGGTACTCTCCACTTGTTGCTTGCCATTCAACGCTGTTCCCTGAAGCTTGGTTGCCAGCGATAAGGGTAATACTTTCTTTATCGCATTCGTAATAACTCTCTTTCAGTGTACACTTTTCGGCCTCGGATGCCTCAGCAATACCGATCCAAACGCCCGTTTGGGCCCAAGATACGGATACATCGACGTTCAAGGCATCAATTGCCTTAGGGAGGGATAGAATTTCTTCAGACATGCCCCAATAGCAGGTTACTTGCTCTTCCTGAATGAAGGGAATGCCTTCTTCAACATCACATGGAGGTAACATGGCTTGCTCGGTTCCACCGTCTTCTACCGTTGGTGGCGGTAACAAGGTCGGTAAGGCCAGCAACATGATGCTTAGAATGCCAGCAATCCACCGAAACACAGTATCTCTCATTCTGAACCCTCACATATCGTCCCATTCAGCCCATTCCTTTGAATTGGCTTTCTTTTCTATTGGAACTGTCTTTCGACGGGTTGTCACCGGTTCTTTACTGGGTGCCACACCGTCTCCACCAGCGTCCCAAACAGAAATCTGTTCGGTATTTGCCTTCTTTGGCTCGTTCCGCGTTTCTTGAGGACTTGGGGCTGAATCCGCAAATGGGTCTTCAACAGGGCGAGACATCTCTTCGATGTCTCCCCGCATGAAAGCATAGACTTGTTCTGTGGTCAAGAGTTGTCCTTGCATTACGGCTTTTGAACCGTCAACGAAGGAGTCATCTTCCTGCTCTTGTTCATCGTGTGATTCGGCCATTTGCTGTCTTTCCAAATCTTCCTTGAGTCTTTGAAGCATCGGATGCTGAGCAACCATGGACTGATCTTGCTCCTGCAGTGTTCGGAGGAATTCTTGGTCTCTTCCAATAACGTTGAGTGTTCCACGAACTGCACGGCTACGATTTGAATACGCCACTACAGCAGCGACGGGCAGCACGATTAATCCCATGCAGCACAAACTAAAACCGAGCGTGAGGCCGGAGGATTCGAATATTTCCATTTGCCAGTTATCGATGTTAACAATCCAGACAACTTCATTCTCGCAATCGTTACCTTCGCAGGACACGCTCACCATCAATTCACCTGATTCTTCAGTTACCCATTCTTCAACCACAACAAAACTGGCGCCGTCAGACGCCATTGGCGTCCAATCTGTAAAACATTTTTCAGTTTCCATGGCTTCATTGACAGCAGCCACGCCAACCATTTTCTTGATTTCGACTTCACTTTCTGATGCATTTGAAAACGCAACCGCCATGTAGCACTCGTCGTTTCCGACTTCCAGAATAGCGGATTGGCCAACACTGATTTCAACGGTCGCCCGTTCTCTTGGATCGTATATCGAATCAATGGCGCTGGTTTGGGAAGAGAGTGCGATACCGCCGCCGAGCAGCAGTAAAGCGCCTAGAATTCCGAGCCGTAGCCCCCAAGGCGAACGCTTGGAGGAATTCCCTGCCATGGTAAAGCCTCAGTCTTCATCCTCAATGAATCCTTGCGCGACTCAAGCCAAGCCAAGTTCAGCCAACTTTTCTGGCAGATAGGTCTCGGTAACGAAATCAAGGCCGTACTTTGCCAACGATTGTTGTTCAGCCTTCTTATCCAATTCCAACATCATATTGATTTGGTCTTGCCACCAACTGTCGGCAAATCGCGGGTCTGAAAGTTCCGCATTAAGTGCTTCAATATCTTTCTTTGAAAGGTCGTCGCTTGGCAAATCATAGGCAACAATGTCATCAGCAGTTATGCCAAGATAAGTTGCTGATGGTGTTGCGAGGTACTCTGAAATGTGTGCTGTTTTAATCGCTCCGTAAGCAATCGAAGCGAAGATTCGGAAGGACCATGGGTCACCGTCAAGGAAGACGACGACAGGCAAATCCCACTCTTCACTCATTCTCTTCATGATCCGACGCGTAGAGCGAGCTGGTTGGCCCTTGAGATGCAAGAGCCCACAGCGGTAATCTTCGTCAAATCCATTTTCGATCAACCGGTCAAACATACCACCGGTTTCGATGGCCATGATGAAATCAATATCGTGTTCAAGAAGTTCAATCTTCTCAAGTTCAACGTTGTATGGCACGCCATAGCCCGAATCACCGACGTCGTCTCGAGCATTGATTCTCATCCATTCGCCTCTACGGTTTCTCTCCCGCAATGTGAGGTTTCCAATCATTCGTGCACCGTCTTCTTCAGGTCGCAACTTGAAGTCTTCACGTAAACATTTGGTGACGATTTCCAAGTCCTCAGCCAAGTTATTTGAATCGTTTTGACTTCCGAATTTGCCCATTCCCCAGCCTTCAGAAATATAGTACATTTCTCTGAGAGTGGAAGACTTTCCAGCGTCCAGCATTTCTTCAATGAATTCGACCACGTGAAGGGCTCGAAGCAATTGTTTGGCTGAGCCCAAACTTGTAGCATCGCGAATGGATTGTTTCTTTCCATACTTGTAGACGCCGAGTTTTTTGTCGAAGCCGATGTTGTTCTTTGTCCGAACCGGTAGCGTCATGGTTGGCGGTTCACCTTTGACAATTCGGTCATACATTTCAGCAACGACTTCGTGCATGGCTGCTTTTGTTTCTTCTGGCGTGTGCATTCGGGACATTAGACATCACCTCCAAATAAGGTACGTTGGCCTTCTGGAGGCGCAACAGCGGGTTCAGCAACTTCTTCAACAACAGGTGATGTTGATGCAACAGGTGCTTCTTCGAGTGTTTGTTCAGACGGAGTGCTTTCATCTTCACTTTCCTTGAACAGTTGTTCTTGACGACGAATTTCTTGAAGGAATTTTTCATCCATTTTGGTGGCGCCAATAACATCTTGCGAACCACGGAACAGAACTTCAGTCTCTGTCCAATCACCGCGTTCAAGACCGCTCAAACTGAAGGTGATGTTCTTTCGTTCTCCTGGCTGCAATGCATCGAGCTTCCAAGCCCACACGCCGAGCGCTTCCTTGCGACCACCAGTGCTGTTGTTTTCCATGGTAGCGCCCGTTTTTTCGGGCCATGTTGCAAGAATGGTGTAAGCTCGTGCGCGGCTGGTATAGTTGAACAAAACAATATCTACATCGGTTTGCTTTGTTTCTTTGTTCCATACAGTTGTTGACTCACTGATGACGGCCGACATGATTTTTGTGATGGAGCCAGATAACTCTGGAACCGGTCGATTGAGTAATTGAGCGGACTTTTCAGCGATTGCAGGCAAGATGTCGTTGATGAGTTCGAACTTTTCTTTGGTTTTCGCCATCTTCTTTTTCTTTTCAAGATGCTTTCTCAAACCTCTTCCCATTTCCAGCATGGCTTTGCGCGCTTCTTCCATCACTTCGCCGTTGTCGGCAAGCGCTTCTTTTGCTTCAGAAGTGAATTGGACGTTCGTACTTGCAAGGTGAACTAATATTGCAGCAGGACCCTTTGGTACGCCTTTTCCACCGGCTTGGTCCAGGCCATATTGGCGCCAATCAACGCTTTCAATCGCCTTGGTGAGAAGGCATCCACCTTGTTGATACATAAGCGGAACTCGGTTCGCAAACCGCAAGATCTCTACGGGCTTATCGCCGGCCATCGAACCGCCAAAAATCAACCCGACTTCAACTTGGAACGGATTGCCTTGAGTCACGCACGGTACTCGTGTGAGCGTGGTAACGAAACGAGAGTCAATGGTTTTTGAGAGTCCCTTTTTAATGAGGATTTCCTCGATGGGCGACAGACAATTTGTTGGTGGTTTGAGCAGTTTAGCAGGTTGACCATTGACCAACCGTTCGCCTTGGAATGCCTCCAAAAGGTTGCGAATATCATCACCTTTGATGGCTCTCATTTTCCTTGTACCTTCAAGTTCCGCTGCTTGGCACAATTCCTTTCGGGCTCGGTTTGTAACTCCGGAGAAATTGTTCAAGAGGAAATGGTTCAAGTTCAAATCGTTCGACTCAGATACCATTCTCTGCAGTTGACCTAACTCAATACCGTGAGGGTGCGGCTTGATGCTCTCTACTTTGGTGGGCAAACGCTCTGTTACACGGGTCCAGTGGTGCTTCTCGCCTTCAGGGTCAACAAAGATAATTTCTGCGTGTGGATTGACGATGCTTGTCATCCGTAGATACTGCCAAACGCTTTGACGGCCTTTCTGGTATTTGGCTTTCATTTGTGCGGTAACTTCAGTGCCGTGCTCTTTGGAACTTCCGTCTTCATTGTACCAAATCTCCCGCCCAGCATTGGCCTTCGTGGCTTTGTTTTTCCTGGTGTCAAGGCCAATGTCAACAACAGCAGCAGTTGGTTCAGTGGCAATTTTTGAGCGTACATGAGTCGTTCGCCCCGTCGTAAGTTGACAATACATGACCACACCGGTAATCCCGATTCCTTGTTGCCCTCGAGATTGACGAATGGCGTGGAAACGAGAGCCGAACAGCAATTGTCCAAACACTTTCTCAATGCTTTTCTGAGGTATGCCTGGGCCGTTGTCTTCAACAATGAGTTGGATAATGTCTTTCTTTGGATCTATTTTGGTAATTTCGATACGTATGCTGGGTAGAATCCGGGCTTCTTCACATGCGTCAAGGGCGTTATCCACAGCTTCTTTGACCGCAGTAATAAGAGAACGTGCAAGAGAATCAAAACCGAGAAAGTGCTTATTTTTCTCAAAAAACTCAGAAATGGCGACTTGCTTTTGGTTTGACGCGAGTTTTTGTGCTATGCCGGACATGGGTCTTCCTCCAACCAGGTCCTCCTTCGTCCGAATGACGTCGGGCCTATGTGGTAAGCAACCTTTCTTACCGACGGTTCTTAATGTCTAAGACTCTACTTCATCAAGCATTAGGGTTTGTCACCATACGCATGGGTTCTGAGACGACCTACTGCTGAAGAGCAGGTTTGGTTTCGCTGGAATAAGTGTCTGATGACGGGTAAGCCTCGACCGGAGGTGCAGTGACTCTGGTATGGCTAAATCGGCATATAGGCCATAATTTTCAAACACTCCTTTAAGAGTGAATTGGGATTTAAGTCGGATTAGTGATTAAGTCATGAGCGGAAATATAGCAAAAATCGGATTAGTAGCAAGCATGTTGTCAGTAGTATTGTCATTGTACATTTACTTCGTTGGAGATAACCCAGATGAAATGTTGGGTATCTTCGTGGGCCTATGGGCCCCCACACTCATCCTCGCAACCAAAGAGTTCGAGGCATTGTTGGAAGATTCTTCCAGCGAGTGAACCAACCTCCTTGTTTAGCGTTGAACTCCAAATGCGAGTTCACCTCGCCATCGGTAGGTTCATGTTTTGAACAAGCCCTAGGCTCTGAAACAACATCGTTGATTTTAGAAACATTATCAGCCGAATCATCCGTGAACAATCTTGAAGGTTAACCGATGGACCCTCAAACCATGCGACCGGTTTACTTTGTGTTGATGCTGGTCCTGCTCACGTCCCTTTCGGGATGTTTGGGCGACGGGGACTCCTCCGATCAGGTGCCCGGCACTTATGTTGTTGAATCTCAGCTAACTCTCATCGAGATAGAGGCAAAATCCGATTACTATCAAGACGACGAGACGATGTTGTGGTCGGTTGAATCTGGCCCCTTTATCGACGCCATCGAAGATGCTGGCGGAAACGTAGTCGGGGTGTTGTTCTCATTGAGTTATGGTGAGGACGAATCTTCAGGCGGTCCAGTGTGCACCGGGGGTGAGGCCAACCAACCCGACACGATCACCGGCTCCGTAACCAAGGGCGAATGGGTTCTTTCGGACCCCGGTGAAAACCCCGGTTCCCATGACGTGAACCTCACGTGGTACAACCAGTCACTGCTCTCGGGTGTGATTGAAGGCGTGACCAAGAGCGAAATTGAGGCACAATTGGCCTTCGGTGAAGAAGCCCTTGGAAGATATGAGTTGAGCCTCACCGTCGATGCGGAGGCCTTCAACGGCGTGTTGTGTTCGAACAACGACGACGGGGAAGAAGTCGCTACCGTGGTCAGTTTGCTGGTGCTGGATTTCACCGTTCTCAACGAGGACGGAGAGGGGGAATCGGTGTTGGCGGTCGGCGATGATTCGTTACCTCTGTTCATGTTCGCAGCCTGGATTTTCCCGGTGGTGTTTCTCGTCGGGTACGTTTCGACCCAACAACGAGAACGCTTCCACCTTGACCTAAATTTTGGAGAACCGGAAACCGAAGTCGTTGAGGGCGAGTCCACTTCAGACGGCGAGACGCTGGTCGACAGTTATCGAGCCCGTGTCATCACCCTCTCTGCGCTCTACGTCGCACAAGGCGTACCGTGGGGCTTCATCACCGTCACGATGGTGACCTTCCTCGCTGCTGAAGGGGCGGACGCCGGCGATCTTGCGTACTTGCTAACACTCGGCACGCTACCGTGGTCGTTCAAGTTCCTCTGGGGACCTATCATTGACCGCTTCCAGATGCCCGATCTTGGACGGCGTCGGCCCTGGATCCTCATTGCTCAGACCGGCATGGTGGCGCTGCTGGTCACCATGCTCTTAGTGCCCAATTTGACCGACAACATATCCCTGCTTGGTGCGCTGTTCTTCGTGTACAATGTGTTCACTGCGCTTCAAGATGTGTCGACCGATGCCTTGGCAGTTGACGTGCTGCAATCCCATGAATTTGAGCGGGTCAACAGCTACATGTTCACCGCCAAGTCGTTGGGTGGTATCATCGGTGGAGCAGGTCTTGGGACCATCATCGGCATCGTGGGCATCAGAGGGGCCTTCCTCATCCAAATCCCCATTCTCATTGTGATCATGATGGTGCCCTTGTTCATGCGTGAGCGTCCGGGCGAAAAGCGCTTCCCTTGGGACAAAAACGACGCCGTTGAGATGGCTGACAAGTCCGATGAATGGGATGAGGGCGTGCGGGGCTTCGCCGTCATTCTCGGGAACATCAAGACCGCCTTTTCTGTTCGTTCAGCCCAACTCGGCATTGCGGTCAGCCTCATGATTTCCCTTGCGTTCATTCTCATCCCTATTCTCCCACTGCTGTTCCTTCAAGAGTTGGGTTGGAGCCAAGAAGAATTCAACGCCACGAAGGGCGGAATCATTCTGGTAGTCACCATGCTTGGGGCCATGGCAGGTGGCGAACTTGGTCGCAGATTTGGTGGAAAATCCATGCTGATGTACGCTGCGCTTAGCGCTTCGTTAACCACATTGGCGTGGGGTACGTTTGACAATATGTGGAGCGAAGGTTGGTTCATGATGCTGGTGTGGCTGGTCCACACTTTCCTCTGGTCAATCGTATCCATCTGCGCCTATTCGCTCATGATGAGAGTGACATGGGCGGAAGTTGGTGGAACTCAATTTACCGGTTACATGGCGATGATGAACCTCTCTGCCATCATAGGCTACCAATTAGCGCCCATCTTCGCAGAACGCTACAACTACCAGACCATCTTCTACATCGCTGCAGTGCTCGAGACGTTCGTGGTGCTTGCTGCGCTTTTCATTGACCCTGAAGAGACGGATCGAACCCTCAAAACTGCAGTGTGAGTGTTTGATTGTGAGGATTTATTCCGATACCATGTCGTCCGAACTTTACGAGGTTCAAACTCTGGGGAGTCGCACAGGGCTGCGATTGCCGCTCTA
>Ga0209631_10001756_pt1 | contig 27039 bp, 38 predicted proteins | sample COG_08_FD_184752 | JGI IMG/M metagenome (GOLD analysis project Ga0209631, IMG submission 184752) | Pelagic Microbial community sample from North Sea - COGITO 998_met_08 (SPAdes) (version 2) | ecosystem: Environmental > Aquatic > Marine > Neritic zone/Coastal water | place: Helgoland, sampling... | reverse complement strand
CCTTATCAAAGAATGGCTTTTGTAAGTGATATCTTTAAACCTTCTATAGGATCAGCGCAATCTGCATTAGGATATCAACAAGCTCCGTCACCAAGTCCTATGTCGCAAGCTTTAGGTATGGGAATTGCAGCATATGGTTTACAAAACAAACTGGGAAATCCGTTAGGAGATATCTTTAAATCTGCGACAGGATAGGGAACGTATTATGAGAAGACCAATTCGATCAAATGTTATACAAAGAAGAATGTTTAACGGAGGTATGGGCATGACTAAACCAGGAGCTCCTGTAGCGTCTGGAATTTTAGCGTCTTCCCAACCTTTAGTTGATGTGTTAGCGAGTCAAGCTAGAGATAATCTAACGAATGGTATTAACGTAGGGAGCCAAATGTATGGGTCCAATGTCCAAAGTACAAACCTAATGAACCAAGGTGGTGTTGCTAATTATGCTCCAGGAGGTATTTCATATACTACAAATGAAGCAGGAGACGTTGTACGTATTCCTGTATCTGGGTCTCAAGAAGAAGCAGAAATAGTAGAAAATGAAGGATTAGGTATGTTTGCAGGATTGTCTCCAAGTGCTTTTGGACTTTCGGATGCTCCTGGAAATAGATTTAGCCGAAAAATTGACCAAAAAGGAGCTGTAGAGTTATTTGATAGAAGAGTAGAACAAGGTACTCAAGATCCAACTAAACCTATGGTTTTGCCTGATGGAACTATTGTAGTAAGAAACGCTAATGGCGAAACAGAAATAGCGGTAATGGGTCGTCAAAGTGAAGAAGATATATACGAAGTAAAATCTCCTGTAACTATGGATATAGGTGCAAGAGAATATCCAGAATTAAACATAAAAAGAGGTTCTGTTTTAGCAGGAGAACCTTTGATTTTTGATGATGATACTGTACAGCTTGATTCGGAAAAAATAGAAGAAGAAAAATCTCCTGTAGAGGAAGTAGAAGAAAAACTTACCGAGTTACAATCTTCAAATATGACAAATATACCTGATAAAAGTGAAGCTATAGACATGTTATCTATTACAAATGGCATGTCATTAGTACCAGAAGATAAAAAATCTTCTTCTGACGATAATAAAAGCGATGCAAAAGAAACAACAACAGAAGAAACAACAACAGAAGAAACAGCTCCAGACGACCCGTATGACTTTACAGATAAAGATTTATATGATGCTTTTGATGCAAATATTGTAGATGATGTGCGAGCAAACGCTAATGCTAATGACACACCAAAAGTAGCGTCAACTTTAGAAGAATTTAAAGAAGAATTTAAAAATGCTATGCCTGAGTATCAAGGTATGTCTGATGAAGAAAAAGGTAATGCGTGGATTAAAATGGGAATGGCTGTAGCAGCAGGGCAAAGTGGCAATGCAATTACTAATATTGCAAATGGCGTATTAGCTACAATAGATGAGTTTGCAGATGATCCTAAACAAAAACGTGAATACGAAATGAAAGTAGCTTTAGCAGGAAGTAAATATGCTTTACAAAGACTAAATGAAGAAAGAGTTAAATTAGAGGGTCTTGAGAAAGAAGGTAGAACACTTCTTGATTATGTAACAAGTACACCGTTTACATTTAATGGCAAAGAATATATAAAAGGCGATGCTTTCCAAATTACTCGCGCACAATTTGATGAGGGAATTTTAGCTCAATTACCAGCAGGAGCTGTAGTTCAACCTGCTATATTTAAAGATATGGAAGACACACTTCAATCTTTTAATGATTTTCAAGCTACTCTAGCATCCTCTGGAGCAAAAATGTCGAATTGGATTGAAGAGAGAGATAAGTATACTAATACATTAGGAGATATGAAAAGTGGTATAAATATGCGGTTGTATTTAGGACAAGCTGCAGATTTACTTAATAATGGAGATGTTTTAGGAGGTCGAGGTATAGTATTAAGTGGTTTTGACCAAGCTTTAAATTTTCTAGGGTTGGATCAAGGACAGCTTAATACTTTGAGAAGTAAAGACAAACAAGCTTATAATCAAAAAATGAAAGAAGTAGGCACCCAAATGTTAACGCAGATATTAGGTGAAACTAATAGAACTATTTCTGATAATGATAGAAAACTTGTAAATGAATTAACAGCTCTTATTGGCGATTACAAAGCAACAGGATTAAATTTAGATGTAATTAACGAAAAAATTCTATCTATTGACAGAAAAATACAAGAGGATTTACAGTTAAATACTATAAAATTACAAGGTATAGAATCAACGTGGAGTAAAGGTACTAAAGTTAAAGATTCTCCCGTTAACCCAAGTATAGAATTACAAAGAGCTAGAAAAAGTCTATTTCCTACTCAAAGAGGTAGAGCTACTACTGCTGGAAATCAAAAAATATTTAAGTATGAAGATATTTGGGACACAGAAAACAACGTGTTTAAACGCGGAATTGAGTGGGAGTAGTAATGGCTGTAATTGAACTACCTTCAGGAAATCAAATTGATTTTGGAGATGCAGATCCAGAAACTATTCAAAACGCATTAAAAAAAATGCAAGAAGAAAAACCAGAATTATTTGAAGTTAAAGAAGAAGTTGTAGAAGAAAGTTCTCCTGTATTTGCAAGCGATGTAATAACTCGTGCTAATGAAAGAAGAGCAAATCGACAAGCTCCAGAGGATCAAGGCCCACCGTTAACGCACCCAGATTTAGAAGTAGCAAATGCAAGTTTTCAATATTTCTACGGAAAAGCTGATGACGATGAAGAACGTGAAGCACGATTAGCTTCAGAGTTTGGTCCTAATAGTTTTGAAAGACGTGGTCAAAATAATTATGTTTTAAACTTAGATAATATAGCTCCAGAAATTAAAAAGAAATATGATTTACCTGATAGTGGTACAATGCAAGTTAATCGTAAAGGCATGAGCCGTTATGATTTTGCACGGTTTGGCGGAGAATACAAAGGTGTTTTAACAGCTACTTTAGCAGCAGGTATAGCTAGTACGGGTGTGGGTATTCCTGCATCTATGCTTATAATGGGTGGTTCTGCGTTTGCAGGTAAAGGTATTGATGAATACTTAGAACATTTAGAAGGTTTTCAATTACAATCTAAAACAGATGTTTACAAAGATATGGCTTGGGAAGCAGGTGCAATGTTTGTAGGTGAAGGACTTTTTAGAGGAGCCTTTGCGTTAGGACGTAGAGTACTTAAAGGACCAGGGCCAAAACCTTCAGAAGCTCGTATAGAAGAATTAGTAGCTAATGGCATGAGTAATAGTAAAGCTGTAAAATTTGCAACAGAAGAAGCAAGAATAAATGTAAATAGAGCTATAAAAGCAGGAGCGCGTCCTAATATTGAAGAAGCAACAGGAAAAGCTTTTTTAGGAAGAATGCAAGCTATTTATGAAGCTATTCTTCCTAGTCGCAAAGCAGCGCGTGCTAATTCAGATTATGTAAAAGAAATTATAGCAAAACAAACAAGAGGAGATATTACAAGAGCAGAAGCAAAAGAATTATTAAATGACCAAGCTACAGCTATTAGTAATACGATTAAAGAAACAATGGCTGACCCAGATGAGGCTATTCGGTTAGCTAATCGTCATTTAACAGAAGTAATAGAAAAAGAGTTTAAAGAAATTAATAAAATTATTACTACAAATTTAAAAGATGAAGGATTACCAGGAGAGTTAACAGGGGCTTTTGCAGAAGATTTTTCTATTGCTTTAAGTGATGCAGCACGTTTATTTAAACAAGATTCAGCATATTTATATAGAAATGCTGAAAAAGCTTTAGAAGGTAGTCAATTTAATCCTGCACCATTAGTAAAAGCTTTAGACAATTTAACATCAAACATTTTTGAAGTAGCAGGAAATCAAGGAATATTAGGTGGTCCTTTAATAAAATTATTAAAAGATAAAATTGCAGGTAAAGCTGTAGATCAAGCAGGAAAACCATTATCTAAAAATTTTTCTATGACGGAACTTAATAGTTTACGAAGTGCTTTAAATGCAGAAAGAAATAATCCTATGTTAATAGGGACGGTGGCCTCTAAACAAGCTGGAATATTAGCGGAATCTATAGATCAAATGCTTGTAAATCAACAAAACATTTTAGGTTCTGCCGCATTTAAAAGTTCAACAGGAATAGACACTATTGGCGGAGCAGCGGTAAAAACTTTTCAAGGTTTTCAGTCACCTGCTAAAGTCCAAGAAATACGCAGAGGTTATGAACTTTTAGCCGAAGCTAATAAACATTACGCGGACGGTAAAGCGTTATTTAGTAGCGAAGCAGCAGAATTAATTATTAAAAAAGTAGAAGGTAAAGTAGCTGTAGATATGTCAGAAATTAATCAATTTATTGTTAATGCTAATCAACCTGAAAAATTAAAAATGTGGCTTAATATTGTAGAACCTTCTAGTAAATTAGTAGGCAAAATTCAAAGTACAGAACCGGCAGTTTTTCAATCTTTAAAAACACTTGCTGAAGAAGGAAACGTAACTGCTTATAATGCTTTACGAAAATCTGAAGGTTTAGAACAAATAATACCAAGAATTCCTAATTGGGTAGGAGATGCTGCTACAAATTTAGCTGATAAAGCAGGCGATGCAGGAGCTAAAAGAATTTTAGAACAAGTAGCTTCTGAAATGAATATAAATTTATTAGACGCTACGGCTCGACGATCAGCTCCTGTTATTAAAGACCGTATTCGTGATATGCTAGGAAACCAATGGTTACGAACAAGTTTACGTAATAACATAGACGAAACAGGAACAAATCTAGGAAAATTTGCTACTGAATTTAATAAAATAAAAGATAGTGGTGTTGCTCAAATATTATTTGGAAACAATTTTAAAAGAATAGATCAAGCGGCTCAAGATGCTTTGGTTGTTAACACTGTAAAAAAAGGAAATCCTATAAAAATTTCTCAAATTGGAGATGATATGTATCTTCCTGCAATTCGTGAAGAAATAGGAAAAGTGCAAACAGCTATAGCACAAGGAAAAGCAGAAGGGCAAGATGCGTTTTTAAAAGCTATTAACAGTGGTAAAATTGATGATGTAGATACATTAGTTACAGGTTTGTTAGATAAAGGAAATAATATTACTACTTTAATGACGCGCATACGTGCTTCTCAAGGAGATGAAGCTGCCGAAGCTGCTTTAGAAAATATACGAGATATGACAATGGCTCGTATTGTTAATAATAGTTTTCCAGAAGGTATAACTCCTGGATCTATCGAAACGGGTGCTTTTGGTGAATTAATGGAAACAAACATAAAAAAAATGAATAAGAATAGTGCTTTAGCAAATATTTTAGGAAGTCAAAAAGATGTAGATGGATTATTAAAAGTAGCTAAAGATGCGGCTTTAGTATCTAATCAAGCATTTAAAGGTAAAGCTGGACTTGCACCAGCTGTATTTATAGCCGGTGCTGGTATGCGTTTATTAGCAAATCCCGCTTCTTTTGCTGGTGAAGTAGCAACTATTTACGGATTAGGTAAAATATTACGTAGTAGACGTGTTTTAAATTGGTTTACAAAACCTCAAATGCGTACAGGATTACTAAGAGAAGGCAAAGGTTTTGGTTTAGATTTAGGAGAAGATATAACTTCTTATGGTACACGCCGTCGTAGAGAACTTATTAACCAACAATTACGAAAAGCTCCTGCAATAGGCATTAGCGAAACTGTGCAAACAGTTGACGATAATATTCCAGAAGAAGTCAAACAAAATGTTAATCAAGGTGTTAACCAAGGAATAAGCGCAGGACGTGATGTCTTACGAGAAATAGAAACTAACAAAGTTCTAGGAATACGTTAATGCCAATAGATCGTACCAAACTTGCTAATATGTTAATCCTTCATGAAGGTATGAAATTAAAAGTGTACGATGATGCAACAGGAAAAAACCTTAGTAAAGGGGACGTGGCCCAGGGACACCCGACCATTGGCGTTGGTCGAAACGTTGCAGGCGATGGTTTAGGAATATCGGAAGAAGAAGCACGGTTCATGTTACATGTTGATATAGATCGTGTAGAACAAGAAGCTAAGTCCTGGGACATTTATAATGAACTCGATAGTACACGCCAGGCAGTTTTATTAGATATGCTATTTAATATGGGATTAACACGATTTAACCCTGACAAATGGCCTAAAATGTTTCAAGCTTTACAAGAAAAAAACTGGGCAGAAGCCTCCAATCAAATGCGGTCAAGTGTTTGGGCAACGCAAGTAAAGTCACGAAGCGAACGTTTGGCTAAGTTGATGGAATATGGAGTTTGGGTTGAATAATGATGAACAAATTAATAGCAGTATTAATCGTAGCTATTTTTTTAGCTTTACTTACGTTATGTAGTACAGGATACGCACAGACAAACACGGTGTCCTCTACCTCATCCACGGTCAGTGGCACTACGACCGTAGACCGTACGCCAAGTACCGCATCCGCTCCTAGTGTAGTTATTAACAATCAAGATGTCTGTAGTTTTGCTGCTAGTGCTGCATTACAAAGTTCTATATTAGGTTTAGCTGGTGGTGCTGCTTTAAGAGATTTAAATTGTGAAAGACTTAAATTATCTAGGGCATTATTTGCAATGGGTATGAAAGTTGGTGCTGTTGCTATGTTATGTCAGGATGAAAGGGTGTTTGCGAGTATGGAAATGGCTGGTACACCGTGTCCGTTTTATGGAGAAATTGGGCTAGAGGCAGCAAAAGGTTGGGCTGAGAACCCAGAGAAAAGACCTGACTATGATAAATGGGTTAAAGAAAATGTTAAAGATGAGGAGATAATAACTGATGAGGGTGCTTTGGGTATTTTTAGTGTTCTTTTGTTTTTGCTTTTCCTCTAATGCTCAAATGCAAGATGAAAGCACAACTTCTACTTCTACTTCTGAAACAGAGATGCAAGGTGATTTAGAAATTACCACTACTACAACTACAACAACAACTATTGAAAATAAAACAACAGGCGATATATTAGACGGAGATACAGGTGTCGTAGCCACTAGGTACGAGGGAGATATGGATCAGGATTGGGGGGGAATCGGATCTGCAAGTATGCCAAATTGTCCTTCACAATTTAGTGGTGGTGGCAGGTGTGCTAAAGGCACGTCAAATTCTTTAACCACGTTTCAACAAAATATAAGTATATCACAATTTCATATAGAAGAAGGAGGAGCGTTAAATTGGAATTTAGATGGTTGGCACTCACAATCTAATTCTTCTATGTATTTTGAATTAAAAGGTTACAACGAAAATGTTTTATTATGGACTGATAAAACAGATTTTGCTTACAATAACCATAACTCTAATACTTCTTACAATTATGCAGGTAACTATGATTTTGCAGGAGGATTAGATAAATTGTTTGTATCTGTTGGAGGAGCTAAAAATTATTATTTTGATAATGTAGAATTGTTAGTAAACTATAATTATATAACTACACAAATTACAGAAGAAATATTCTATCAAATTATACAAACAGAAATTAATAATACAGCTACTAATATTTTAAACACACCTGTTGTTACTACAAACGTAGTAAACCCAGAACCTGTAGCACCAGAAATACCTGAGATAGCTATTATGACTGTAGATTTGCCTAGTGTGGATTTAACTACTACTGTTGCACCTATAGAAATACAAGCAATAGATGATGCAGGATTTACACCTACATTAAATCTTGGCGAACCTGTAGCAACAGTTGAAACTATTACGGAAGATATTCAACAAGTTATGGATTTACCAGAAATTGTTGAAGTTCCAAACACTACAGTTTCCGATACAAATGTCGAACCAGTAGAGATGCCAGACACTATGCCCACGGAACCTGAACCAGTAGAAGTAGAATCACAGCCCGAACCTGAAATAGCAGTAGTTGAGCCTGAACCTAAGCCTGAGAGCCCTTCTGAAGAAATTTCGTCCCCTGTAAATGAGCCAGGAGAACCTGTAGAAGAAGTTAAGGAAGAAGAACCTACTACAGAAACAACAGCGTCTGACGAGCCTGTAAACGAGCCTAAAGAAGAACCGAAAGAAATAGTTGAAGAAAAAACGGAAGAACCTGTCGAAGAAAAAGAAGTAGCAGAAAAAACAGAAACTGAAGAAAAAGTAGAGGCCAAAGAAGAAACTGAAGAGCCTAAAGAAGAAGTAAAAGAAGCTAAAGCTGAAGAAAATAAACCCACTAAAAAACAAGAAGCTAAACAAGAAAAAGCTAAAGAGATTATGCAAAGTTTTGATAGTCAATATGATGCAGTAGCACAATTAACAACATTAGCATTAGTTAATGCTCTGGGTGCAGACATTACAACATACCAACAAGTGCCAACACAAGTGCAACCTACCTGGTATGAATCAAAAGAAATATATGCAAATACTATGTTACAAGATCCTTTAGCAAATTATTTTGGCGTGAGAGATAGTTTGGTCTTTGAAAAAATGCTAGGAGCCCAGTATGAGTAGTGAAGTAGAATACAAAGGAATTAAAGTAAAAGGGGGTAAGCTATTATTGATATTCCCATTACTAGGTACAATAGGTGGAGCAATATGGGCAGGATTTGAAGGATATGCCCGATGGGTTGCTATGGAAGATAAGATAGCAAATTACACAGCTCCTGATTTAAGTGGCTTTCAAAAACAATTAAGCGACTTTAACACAACGGTTAATGTAACAAATGAAAAGATAGAAAGTTTAGAAATTAAAATAGAAAACGAGATTACTAATATGAATACGTTGTTACAGTCAGAAATATCAACTGCGTTAGAACTTGTGCAAGCGGCTCAAGGTGATGCTAGGGATATTCGTAATGAACTGCGTAAGGATATAAATCAAGTTATGGATGCTATAAGTAACGTGGATAAGAGATCGAGAACCACGGAACAAGAAATAAGAGGCAGTCAACGTACAGCAGAAAATGATGTAAGAACTTTAATACAACATGCAGAAGATAGATTTGATGGTAAAAGAACTGCTATAGAATCCGATGCACAACGACGTAATGAAACTATAGATGTCAAACTAAAAGAACTTGAAGATAGAATTATTAAACTTCTTGAACGTGCTCTTAATAATCCTCTTGCAGGACAATAAAAAAACCAGGCATTAATTAAAACACCTGGTTTTCCGAAGCTAAATAAATAGCTGTCTAGCATTATTAGAGTACCATCTTTTCCAATGTCTTGCAAGCTTTTAAATAATCTTTAAGATCTTTAACCGCTTCCTTATCATATTGTTCAGCATCTGTTAAACAGCTTTGTAGTTCTTCAGCTTTACTTTGAACAGCTACCTGTAAAACATTGTGCTCTAACTCTGTTAATTTTAAAGTAAGTTCCATAATTTATTCTCCCTTTCTAAAAATTACTGTATGGGAGATAATGGTATATGTCAAGCTTTAATGTTTCACGTGAAACATCTACTTTGCTTTACCCCAGTTTTCTCCCACTCCTACATCAATACGAGAAGGAATTTTCATTTCTGGAAAACAATTTTCCATAATTTTTTTAATGTTTTTAATTTGTTCTTCGTCTCTTACAGAAAAACATAATTCGTCATGAACTGTAATCATAGGCAAATGTCCCTGGTCAAAACAATCTTTCATGGCACGCTTAGTTTGATCGGCTGACGAAGCTTGGATTAAACGATTAAGAGCTTTGTAGGTAAAAGCTACTTGGTAGTTAATAGGATTTTTCTTACGCCAATCTTTATCACGTTCTTCTAATGGTGTGTCTTGTATGTTTTCCCACTCTTCTTCTAATTTATCCATATGAATAACTTTCTTAAATCCTCCGAATCCTTTAGGTTCTCGCATAGGAAAACGACATTTACGACCCATATATGTATGAATTTCTCCTTTAGCCGTAGCAACTGCCATAACTGTAGAAGCTATAGATTTAATAAAAGGAACTTTCTCATCGTAATCATTCCGTAACGCTTTAGCTTCATCAAAGGGAATATCTCCAAGGATACCCGCCAACTTACCAATACCCATGCCGTACATAATTCCTAAGTTAATAGTCTTGGCTAAGTTACGTTCTACTCCTGCAATGTCCGCTACCATTTGGTGAAAATCAATATCATCTTCCTGGTAAGAAGTAACTATCTCTTTAACCCTAGGATTATCTTTTGTGTCTGGTGTTAGTGAGGCATAGTGCATTAACCATCTAGGCTCTTGAGCACTGTAGTCAAAACTTCCCCATTTACATCCTTCCTCTGGTACAAACAAACCTCTAATCAATTCTTTAATCTCTGGGTGTCGAGCGGGAACTTGTTGAAGATTAGGATGGCTTGAAGAAAATCTACCTGTAACTGTACCACCGTCTCCTGAACGTAATTGATGAAATTCACAATGAATACGTCCTTTATACTGATGTTGCAGTATAGTCTCAACAAACGTAGTATTAGCCTTGTTGTACTCTCTTATCTCTAATATCTTTTTAGCAATAGGATGCTTATGCGTTTTTAAAAAATGTTTTGTAAAACTTGGTGCATCTGATTTAGCTGTTCGTTCGTATGTTAAATCTAACTTGTCAAATGCTTGAGCTAAAGAAGTCGCTGTCCATGGTTCAATGTCCACTCCTGTTTCTTTTTTAACCTCTAACAAAAGTTTATTTTCTTTACCTTCTAACAATTTTTTAGTGGCCTCAGCTTGTTCTAAATCCACACGCACTCCTTGACGGCGCATTTTAAAAATAATAGGTAATAAAGCTAATTCTAGTTCTAAAATTTTTCCGCAGTTTTCAGCAGCTAATTTGCGTCTTAACACATGCCATAACTCTAATGTTAACCGTGCATCTGTTTCTGCATACGCAGCTACACGAGAAGCCGGAAGTTTCCACATATCTTTTTTAGCGTCTACGCCATGCTGACTTGCTGCCATCCGCAATTCATCTTCTTTTTTCTTTTCACCCAGATACGTTGCTCCTAAAGCATTAAGAGAATACGAATATCTATTCTCATCTAACAAAGGTGCTGCAATCATAGTGTCAAGTATTGTTCCTGGAATTTCAATTCCCTCGCTTGCTAACCATCCTAAATCGTATTGTGCATTATGAAATACCACAGACATACCGTGTTTTAATTGATCTTTTAACCAACGTATAACAAGACTTTTAGATAAATTTGCTCCGCCTTCATGAGCAATTGGTAAGTATCCTGTCCATTTAGAAGAAGAAACGGCTATTCCTATAAGGTTACCGTCATTGCGTGTCCACCCTGGTCCATGAGAGATTAATCTAGGATCACGTGTTTCTACATCTATGGCTATAATAGTTTCTTGAGAAAGGTCTGGTAATTCTACGGGAGGAACCCATGTAGGTTCGTTAAATAAATCCTGCTCATACATTGTTCTGGCTTCCATAATCGCGTTCGAGTATCATTTCGCAATAATGGATTGCTTTTAATATATCTTCCTTTCTACCTTTTTTAGGATGTCTACAAATATATTTAATTATGTTTCCTTCAGCAAAAGATAAGTTATTAACATTTATAAATTGTGCGGGTTGTATTTTAAAATCTTTATAATAATCTCCGCCTTTATCCCATATTTTCATAAGTCATAATACCTTTCCGTTTGAGGTTGCATAATGTGTAAATTTTGTTTTGCTCGAGTTGCTCCTACATAAAAGACCCTATGTTCTGTAGAAGGAAACCTTTCATATTCTTTGTATGCTGCATAAGAAATGTCAGGAACCAATAAGATATTATCATCTTCACCACCCTTCATAGAGTGTATGGTATTTAATTTAAGGCGAGGAGACCTCACATTGTCCCCACGTTTTAAAGCATTTAAAATATAATTTTGTGTTTGTAATCCTATCTTCCCAAGAACTTGGTGCCATCTTTTAGAACCATCGACCAATAACCCCAGGTCACTACGCATATAGTCTATAGTTAACAACATATCTCCGCTTATGTTTAGTAAAGATTGAGATCGTGGGCCAAACCCTCGCTTAAATCCTTCTCCTACATCCATCAAAGAATAAATAGTACGAACTTCTTGCACCGTTATTTCTTTTCCTTTACACAAATTTTCCCACGCTATGATAGCTTCGTAATGTTTTCTAGGAATACTAGGATGACCGTTCCTACTATAGATCCATCCCTCGTTTATCAGTTCTGCTGCATATCTATCTAAAATACGATTAGTTCTAGCAAGTATTGTCCACTCACCTTCGTCAATAGGAACATCCTCTAATCGTAAATGAAAATTAACCGAACCTTCTTTAGGATTAGGTTGCCATTTTTTAGGAGCTCTATCTTCTATTTGTAATACAATAGACTGAGCTAAATCAAAAACTGGAGGTGGAATTCTATACGATTGACTCAAAACTTCTTTTTCCTTTGTCGCATTTAAAAAAGCTTTAACATCAGCCCCTTGAAAATTCATTATAGCTTGGTCATCATCTCCTGTAAATATTTGTGTTGAAGGACCTTTACGTAATACATCTATCATTTTCCATTGCAAAGTAGATAAGTCCTGGGCTTCATCTACAATCAAAACATCTATATCTGGTGGAGAGTCTTGCAGTACAAATTCTTCTATCATGTCTGTAAAATCTATTTTTTTATGGACTTTCTTATAACTTTTATAAGCACGTATAAGTTGCGTAAGTTCACTGTAATGTAAATTATAGTCTCCGGTTTCTTGAAAAACATCTTCTAATGATTTATTTTTACTTCGTGATAACTGATACATATTAAGATAGGCATCTCCTTTTTTGTACCCTATGTAGTCAAAGTCACTTTCTGCATCAGAAGTGCTACTACTAAAATCTAAACCCACCTCGTATCCTATGTGTTTGATATCACTTGAACGAATAACATCCGAAGGTTTATAGCCTAATGATTTAAAAGCCATAGAATGTAATGTCTGAAAATAAGGTAGTTGATCTTCTTCTATATTCCAATCGTTACAAACACGTTCTCGACTTTCTGTAGCTGCTTTTTTAGTAAACGATACACAGGCTATCTTATTAGGATCGACTCCTTCTTTAATATATTCCTGAATTAAATTAGAATTTGTTTGTGTCTTGCCACACCCAGGTGGACCTAATATTGTTTTTATTTCATTCACTTGAGGGCTCCCATCTAAATTTTAACTGACCATAGATAGGTTGCCAATCTCTTTTTATGCCATCTCTTTTTGTTTTGTTTTTCCAGGTATTGTGAGGTTGCGTTTCTCCTAGTATCTTCCAACCGGCTCCTTTTAAGCTAGATCCAGATTCTGTTTGTAATGTATAGGTAACCATTCTTTTACCGCCCATTTGTTGCCAGATACGCCAACACCTTCCATATAAAAAAGAACAAGTGTTTTTAGGAGCAGTATCTAAAACACATACTCTTAAAACTTCAGCAGTCAATCCATTATCTAATGTGGCTGATATAGGTCTACCTACAATTGCCACACCAAACAATTGCTCTACTATGGCACCTATTGCAAACTTACCCCCTTGAGTAGGTTTATTATGACGATGAAAGTTTTTTACAAATTCATTTGCTTCAGCTATTGACATAGGCACTACAGTTAAACTCAAAATGGTGGCTCCTCATCGTTTTCCTTAAAGGTTACTTCTGGTAATTCTACCTCACCTTTTTTTATCTCAGGTACAAACCAACACCGAACTGTTTGCCATTTATCTTTGTTATCTTTAAAACGAAACTGTTTGTCAGCTGTTCCGCCATTGTTCATTTCTTTTAATCTTTCTGTAATCTGACCGCGTGTATATATCGTAAAGTTATTTCTCTTTAAAAAATCTTGTAAGGCACTTAATCTAAAATAAGTGAACCCTTCTTCTGTCCAAGGTTTACCCGTTGATATTTCTTCAGGACTTCGTGCTTGTAATCGTGCAGTACAAAACGATTCCATAAGTTCATAGAATTGACCTTTTTGTGTTAACTCCTCTGGAACAGCTATCCGTGTGGCCGTGTCAAGTAAAATATCTACTAATTCTCGCCATTCATTATCTTTCATACGTGCGGGCATTTTATACATTTGTTCCATACAAGCCCGTTGAAAATCTACTTGCATTTGTAATTGACGTGTACTTAACTCTAATCGTGCTCCGTCTACATCAATAAACCAAACAGGTGGCTCTGATTCTACAACAGTAAGACCACCTAATGTAGGAAAGGATTGACCAGAACCTATTCCGTATTTCCTAGAACGACACATAGACTTATTGCAATGACTCTTTAACGGTTCTTGTTTGCACGTATAATAATATTCTTTTTTTTCTAACTGATTTTGTATGGTTACTATTTCTTTGGCGGGCAACGGTGGAGTACAATACTCTTGATTATGTTTTTCAAGTAAATCTTTCCAAGCATCTGGGCTTGACATTTTATAAAACAACCCTACGTTTAACATAGCATTATTTCTTCCGCCTTCTGGAACCCCATATTCAGTTAATTGTTGTAGACATGGAGGACCTTGAGGTAAAACATCTGGACTTACTCCTAATTGTAATTCTTTTAATTGTTGAGAACTAATACGATTTTTTTCTGCTTTAGTAAGAAAATCTTCTAATAGAATGTCATCACCGTTAGATGTAATTGCGTAACGTGTTGTATGTGTACTATTAAAGTAAGGAAGGTTTATAAAGTTTCCTACATCGCCACGTTCTACTATTACCTCCTCTTGCTTAGGAAATATCTCACATTGACCAAACCCCAGGGCTGATGCGAACTCTGACAACCTATCGCGTAATTCTGCTGCAGATATTTTTTCTTTTAAAAATATATAAAAATGTGCACCGCCTGACTTAGACCGACACACAGTTAATGGTAACTTTAATCGTTTAATGCTTTTGGCTATTTTAGGTAAATCTAAATTGTAATCATCAATATCAAGTGCTCCAAATAAGCATTGATTATTTTCATCTATGGGTATACTGCCTATTCCTAACTTGCCGTCTAAGTGTGACTGCACAAGATCCACGGTCAACGGTTCACGAACAATAACGTATTTCGCTTGTTGCTTACCATTCCGTTGGTTTTTTAAAACCTCTGTTTGTCCGTGTGCCCCCGTAAATCCTTTAAATAGATCCAAGAAACGTTTTGCATTACTACTCATAAGAAGTGTGACCCCCTTTGCAGAGGGTCACTATCCAACTAGAATGGAACTTCGTCAGAGTTAGCATCAGCCGGTAATGCTACTCGCATCTCTCCACTTTTAATACTCGTATGCGTACCTTTAGCATCGTTATAAGCTTCCATACTATCTATTTGTCTGGCATGACTTATAGACCATGAATGCCATGACCCTTTATCATTACCATCCTCAGAAGATGTAAGTTTATAAATGTTTGAGAAAGAAGGCAAAGTAACTCCATTAGACTTTTGCATCATCATAATAGAATTCCATCCACGAGACTTTTTTAATTGCGTTTTCTTCATGTCAACAATTGCATTTTCTAAAGTCCCGTCCTTGTGCATTACCTTTACATAATGTTGAGCAGTTCTTACTAACTCATTACCATTATCTAAAAGTTCTAATCCCGTATCTTTGTCTCTTACTGCTTTCTGTACTTCTGGTGAAGCAGAGTTGAGTTCGCCAACAAAACCTCCACCTTGAGTTCTAGGTACAAACTCTAAAAGTTTAAGTTGATAGTATATGGGTATAACTTCAATACCTTCTTCCGCAGACCAAAACTTTTTAGTCACAGTATTAAAGATATCTCCTTGTGAAGCCCCCTGGATAAACCCTGGGTCTGTCTTTTTAAGTTGAGGACTCAGTGCTTGGATTATTCTAATAAAAGGTATTTGAATATCTGCGTTTGACATTTCTTCAAACCCACTTCCAGAATCCGCTTCAAAAGCTTTCATTAAATCTGTACTACTTGGTGTTTTATTCTCGGCCATTATTTTTCTCCCTTAATTTTTGCTACTTGTCCAACAAAAGCATTGAACAATTCTAAGTTAATATTTTGATTAGATTCGACTCTTTCTCTAATTAATTTTTTTAAAGTTGGAGGCTCAATCCACGTCCGTGCAGTTGTATCCAAACCTCTATCATCTAAATCGGCTTGTAATGCTTTTGCACTATTGTCTTCGTTAATTCCAAAAGAAACTTCAATTTTATTCTTAATGAAGTCTTCGCATCCTATTTCACGTAAATGGTTTAAAGCATTAACTTTATCAATAGGATCTTTAGGCATGGAAGCTTGCACAAAGTTAGACAGTGATACGGAACTTCCGTCTACCACTACTTTGTCCATACCCATTTCCATCATCTTTGCCGGAATTAAATCAAACAAATATTTTTGACGTTTTGCACGTAAAGTTTTTAAATCTTCTTCCAGATCTGCAACTTTAATATCAAGTTCTGCTGTAGCTCGAATTAAGTCACTTAATTCTTTTCCCCCCTCGGTCGATAATGATTCAAAGGATTCTGCATCTGCTGTAACATTTTTCCAAACGTCATTCTTATTATCTATGGTCATAGTATCTCCTCTACAGGTTAATGGTTAAGTTCTTCAATGCCTCCTCGAATAGACAAACGAACAGGATAATAAAGTCTTTCTATTTTATCCCATTTAAGAATGTTTACTCTACCTGAGTTTGCATCAGCTGCGATCGCAAAAGCAACACCTATTATTGCGGGGTCGCCTATTGCTAACAACCAATCACTTTCATCAAAAGTCCGCAGCTTGCGTTTAATTTGTTCTACAAGCCTTCCTGGATTAAGATGCAGTTGATCGGATTGATTCGTTAAGGGAATTAAATCTCCCCACTGTGTGGCAGAAACAATATCCACCCTTGGATTTTCTTGTGCTACATATACTTTTTTCATTTTTTTTCATTTACTACTGTGTAAGTACTACTGCTAAAAGCGCGTGCAAAAGTACCACCACTACTTCCAGACGTCATTATTATTCCATTACTGTCATAATCTTTAGGTTGATAATGTTTATGAATATTAACTACTTGTTGTTGATTTACAGTATCATCAACTTTCCAAACATAAAATCTATCACCCTTTACCCTTGTAACAAATTTAAAACCATAATTTTTTTTTGTAAGACCATAACCAAAAATAGATGCCCTTGCTTGCAATCCCAAAGCAATAGGTAAATTAACACAATCACTTTTAGAATCTTCATAATCAATAGTAGGCATTAATGAATCTAATAATTTATGGATTGGTTTATAATTTTTAAATTTTTCTATTTCAAAAATTTCAGATTGTTGTAGTTTAATTTCGTTGTTCTTCATTATAAATTCTCCTTCGATTTCTACGTAAGAATAAAAGTAATATATATTATTATGATTGTAAAGAAAATAATTTGCATATCATAGTTTTTCATGGTAGATATACTATAATACATAACAAATGGAGCATCATATGCAATTTAAAAAAAATAGTTTTCTGGGTTGGTTGTTTGGAGCAATGGAAGAAAAACCTATTGAAGACATGACAAAAGACGAATTAGAAACTAAGGGTCGCAGCATAGGAATAGAATTAGATAAAAGAAGAACTACAGAAGCTTTAATTATACAACTAAAGAAACAAATGAAAAAACAAAAATAATTGAAGTACGTTTTTAAAACAAAACCTTTTCAGCATCAAGCCGATGTTTTGAAACTATCTTGGAGTGCTCTTTACTGGGCATACTTTATGGAAATGGGTACGGGCAAGTCTAAAGTTTGCATTGATAATGCAGGCATACTTTATGAACGTGGACTTATAGATACGTTTATTGTTGTTGCTCCTAAAGGTGTTTATAGAAACTGGGCTACAATAGAAATACCTGCTCACATGCCTGACCGTATAGAACAAGACATTTGTATGTGGACTTCTACACCTACGAAAGAACAGAAAATAAATTTAGCGTTGTTGTTAGAACCTAAAGAAACCGATCATTTACGAGTTTTGGTTATGAACATTGAGGCTCTTTCAACGCCTAAAGGCACACGGTTTTTAGACAAAGTGTTGGACCAGGGGACTTGTTTATTAGCTATTGACGAATCCACAGCTATTAAAAGTCCAAAGGCTCGTCGTACAAAAGCCGTAATAAAGATAGGAAAAAAAGCTAAGTACAAGCGTATTCTTACTGGTTTTCCTGTCACACAATCGCCTATGGATTTATGGGCGCAATGTAATTTCCTACATCCAACTTTGTTAGGAGAAGATGTAGGAGATAATTACTTTCAATTCCAATACCGTTATGCAATTTTGAAGAAACGATCAGTAGGATCACATTCTTTTAATATGTTAGTAGGGTATCGTAATCTTGATGCTTTGTCTGATATTATTAAAAAATTTTCTTCTCGTGTCATGAAAGCGGATTGTTTGGACTTACCGGATAAAATTTATACGCAAAGGCAAGTTCAGTTGACTCCCGATCAAGCACGCATATATAACGAGATAAAGGAATATGCTCTGGCACATTTGGGGGACGATGACTTTCTTACAGCCCCAAACGTCATGACCCAGTTAATAAGATTACAACAAGTGTTGTCAGGGCATACGAAAACAGATGAAGGTAAAGTTGTCGACATAAAAGATAATAGATTAAAAGAATTGATGGAATGTTTAGAAGATATTTCTGGTAAAGTTATTATCTGGTCTCGTTTTCGTTATGATATTGAAAGAATAAAAAATGAATTAATCAAGGTTTACGGACCCTTGTCCGCTGTAAGTTATTACGGTGATACAACTGATGAAGAAAGAAGTGGTGCCATTGAGCAATTTCAAAACGGAGAAGCTCAATTTTTTATAGGCAATCCACAAACCGGCGGTTATGGTATAACATTGACCGCTGCAGAAACTGTAGTGTATTTTGCAAACAGTTTTGATTTGGCCGTACGTATGCAATCAGAAGACCGATGCCATCGTATTGGACAAACTAAGCACGTTACCTACATTGATCTCATTGCTGAAAAAACTATTGACGATAAAATAGTTAAATCTTTAAGAAGTAAAATGGATATAGCAAGTGTGGTTATGGGTGAAGAACTTAAACAATGGCTAACATAAGGAGTTTATAATGCCAGACATAAATAAATATAAAAGTGTTGCAGTACCAATTAACACATGGGAACGTTTAAAAGAATTATCTAAAACATCTCATAGGTCTCCGGCACAACAAATAGCTTTTCTTGTAGAATTAGCAGATGATTTACCTTCTGACGTAGAATTACTACGGGAAGTGTATAAAAATCATGCCTCTTGATTTTGAACCCCAGGAGCTTATTACTTTTTATGAAGAGACAGAAAAGTTTGTTGCTCGTTCTAAAACTATTCCTGAACAATTAAAAGTTGTTACTTTGTTTAGACTTGCGCTAGAGTTAGCAAGTAAAGATATGGGTCTTGTAGAAGCTGCATATTTAATGGCACGGTTGCAGCATACTACATTAGGATTAGCGTTAGGGAAGGATGATAGTTTTGAAGGCGTAATTCAAGAGTATTCAGAAAAAAAACCTACTATAAATTAAAGGTTTGTTTGTTGGTTGATGGTAATAATAAAGCATGGGGAGAAGATGCTTTTACGGGTAATCCTCCCGAAAAGAAACAAGAACATTGGGCTAATATTCTTTTTGAGTTAAGACAAAAATCTGGTTTGTCAAGAGTTCAATTAGCTGAAGAGTCTGGTGTTGGTGTGTCTACCATAGAAAATTATGAAAGAAAAAAGATTTCAGAACCCTCTATTTATAAAATGGAATTATTACTCCAGGCAATGGGGTATGAACTAGACGCTATCTTTGTTAAACATTAGCGATAATGAGTAGGTTGTACTTTCCAAGGAGTCCACGATTCTTTTTTACCTCCGTGATACTCTCGAGCATGACCCTCACTAATTAACTTTTCGCATATGTTTTCGTTATCTACAAAAGGCACCGCGAGGATCCTCCCGAACTTGCCCTTGCCGTCCTTCACCGTTTTGACGACGAACTTTTTCGGAAGCAATTCTTTAAGCCGTGCTTTCGCAGCCAAACCAAGAACTTTTTCTTCCTTATTCTTTGTGCGCGACTCCGGCGTATTAATTCCTTGTAAGCGAATTCTTTCGTTTGATAACGTAACTTTGAATCCCAAATCCACATCGACATCGATTGTATCTCCATCTACAACTCTTCGTAACGTACAATTATATTCAAACACCACACATCCCATCACAATTATTAAGTTGACCAAAGTCATCTTTGTTATAAAAAAATAAGTCTGGTTGACCTAATTCATCCCATGTACTTAAATCAACTTCATCAATCGGAATTCTGTCCGAATGTAAAAATACTTCATCTTTACTTTTTTTAGTAGCATTACGTATTGCATGATCTAAAACAACTACTTTATCCCATTCTTCTTTGTTTTCTTTCACACGTCTCCATTCTGTATTAGTGTGATAAGGACAAAAGATACACGCTGAACGTGGTGGTTTAGGGTAATTATGTTTCTCCATCCACTCTATACAGTCATGACGGCGTAATCGTTTTTCTATTAAAGGAAACTCATTTGTTACATACGAAAACCGACTGCGTTTCATACGTACCATTTCATCATATGAGATACCCATTTGTAATTGTACCTTGACATCTTTAGGAACTTTGTGTCTGGGTTTTACTCCCAGAAGTTGTCTAATCTTTTGATTGACAGGTAATACTTTATAGTGCGTGGTGCATTGTCTTTTTAATAAACCTTTTTTGTATCGCTCACCTGTAATCGTGAACACCGGAACATTTAAAAACTTATACTTACTTGTACCCTCTGCTACATCAATCATTTCCTGGTATAAATCACCATGACTTACTATATGTACGGGATAAGATAATTGTGTTTGTAACCATTCAAGCCAATCGTATACAGCTTTTGGTTCGGCCTGGGTATCAGCAAAAATAGCACAGTCTGGTTTAGGAACTTCTCCTTTTTCACCCATTAAAGCTAACGCGCTGCTTTGAACTCCTGCTCCTAATGATAAAACTCTCATGCGTTTCCTTTATCTTTGTCTCGCTCACGATACCACCATCCGGCCATATGTGCTACTGCTATTATCCAACTATCTGTTTTTTTGTCAACTTTCATCTCATCTAAGATTTGTTGGGGGTTGGCTCCTTGCAAGTATAAACGCCGTGCTTCGACCAAGGCTCCTTCTAAACAATCCAATTCCATTAAGAAATCACGTTTTTTTGCCACGTTCTGCCTCCATTATTGCTAATCCGATTTCTTTGACGACTTGCGGGACGACCGAGTTTCCCAAGGAACTGAGCTGAGATACTCGGTGGGGTATCCCATGAGCCAAGCGACCCACTTGGGGTTCAGACTCCCACCATCCTTCGGCGAAGGTTTCGTCTTGTCGTGTGTTATTGCATCTATCAGATTCACTTGATGATTCCCGTCTCGCAAAGTTTCCATGCTCTGCGGACCCCGTTTCCCGTCCCACGCGTTCGGAGTCGGAAAGATTTGTTGTGCTATCACTCTCGGAAGACTGTCGTTGCGTATCCGTCCGTCCTTCCTTTGTTGGGTGTTCTGTAAATTCCCCGTGTCTTTCCAATCTCGAGTCGTTGGCGTTGGATACATCTTCACTGCTGCGGTTAAGTTGTGTTTTGCCGCCGCCTTCTCGCCCTTGCGTTTTATTAAAGACTCGGGATTCTCCTGACCGCTTGCTCTCGGTGTCGGCCACATCTTCTCGTGTACTACTTGTTCTCGCAAATTTCCCGAGCGCGTCCGTCCCTTGCGATTGTTCTGATTCGTTGAGCAATCCTCCTCGTCCCGTGGTGGCAGATGATCCATTGTGTTCGGTGTTGCCCACATCTCCGAAGTCGAAACCTTGTTGTTCGGGTCGGGTTGGTTCGGGTTCTCTCCCACTAAGGCGGTGCGCAATGATCCAGAGTCGATACCGTTGGTGTGGTGCGCCGACCGCGCAAGCTGGAATATTAAACGTCCTTGTGGTGTAGCCCGCGTTTTCCAAGTCAGTGAGTACTTCGTCCAAGCCCAGGTGGATGAGGCCAGCAACGTTTTCTCCAATAACCCAATCGGGCCGTAATTCCTGGATAAGTCTAAACATATCCGGCCAGAGATGTCGGGGGTCGTCTTGGGCTTGTCGGGAGCCTGCGACACTAAAGGGCTGACAAGGGAATCCTCCCACAATAACATCTGGTCGGGTCGGGATATCTTCTTTTTTGACATTCTTTATATCTCCTAATATCGGGGTTCGGGGCCAATGGTGCTTTAATACCGCTTGGCAATACGGTTCGTACTCTACAAAAGCTATTGTTTCAAAGGGACCTGCAGCTTCTAAACCTCGACTGAAGCCGCCTATCCCTGAAAATAAATCCAATACCTTCACTATCCTAGTAGTCCTATTAAAAAACTACCAATCGCTATTCCTATAAATATAGACATGGGGATTTTTCCTTTCTTTTTCTTTTTCTGGGGTTTCTTGCTCAATCGCATAACTCCCAATCGGTTTTGTTAACATCATTAAGACAATGAGGGCATCGTATCGCACTCCATGAAAAATGATATACGATTGTCGGAGCAGAACACAATGGGCAAAATATTTGTCGTCTTGCCTCGCCTACCCCGTCAATTTTTCGCACTCGGGTGTGTTTGGTTACTTTGCTCACTGTGATACAATACCTAAATCTAACAACACTCCGAACTCAATCGGGTGAATATCCCTTATACTATGTACTTTAACTGAGCGTTCCGCATCTATCCAATACTTATTCCATTGTTTGCTTATGATATCTTGACGAGAATCATCTATTTCTGTGTTTATACCATACACTTCATTTACTAGCATTCTGTCATCCATTTTTACAGTAGTATCTAAAAAGTACCACGAGTATTCAATGTAGGAATGGTCGCCTTGAAAAACCTCGAAGGCGACTAATTGTCTGTGTGCTTCTCCGTACTTCATTATTTATTCTCCTCTAAATAAGTGTCTATTTGTTTTTTCATTTGTTCAAGTACCCCTGCCAAGTGATTGCCTTCTATCTTTTTTAAAACATCATCACTTTCTATTTCTTCTACAAGTGCATTAAATTTGTTCTCATAAAAAAATAATCTATGTTGTATGTTATCCATTATCATTCTCCCTCCTGATATTGATTCCAATTATAAAATTCTGTTTTGTCAAAAGTTTTTGGTTCTTCGTGGGTCTTCCAATCAGAGCCATTCCATCCGTCTGCCTCATGTACGCCTTTACAAAAAGCATCGCGTTCTTCAACAGTATTAAATGTATAAACTTCGGGTTCGCTTTCTGAGGCAATCGGATTCTCTCCCCATAATACCGTTAAATAACACTTTTGTGTGGGCGGAATTAATTTTGTCATTTTTCTAAATCTCGTCATCGTCATCCTCCCATTCTCCTACGGGTTCGCCTTCTGTATGTTCTTTCCATAAAGCACGGACATACTTGTCATCTACTACTTGTATCTGGTCATGGATATAATTCAAAACTTCTCCCAGACTTTTAGGATTCGTGTTTAATGATTCTCCAAAAGCCTCATCATGTTCCATTAACCAATCTTTCATTCTACTCATCATCATTCTCCTGTTGCCATGTATCTATAATATCTTGTTTAAATTGTTTTGCTTTATATTCTCCATTGGCTATTTCTAATAACAGTTCTCGCATATCTGTATCAGTACCTAACCACTTATTAACCATTTCCCATGTTACTTTACTCATTATCTTTCTCCTTTTCTAATAACTTCATTGCTTTTTCTAATCTATCTGTAATTGCATTTAAACAATCCTCTATCTCAGAAATGCTTAAAGTAGTTAAAGAACAATGTACTTCTTCAATTTCATTCCATGCTTCTTCTTTACTCATTATCTTTCTCCCCTATCATTTCATCACGACACGTTCTGCAAACAATCTCATAATCCTCGTCTTCCCACCATGTATCATTACGATGAAAAAAATGTCTTAGTAAATCTTCTTTATTGTCTGCATGAATATCACATCTATGGCATTGTACCGTATCTACCCAATCAATAAAAAAATCTTTGTCGCCTTCTTTATAAGGAACAGTCGCAATCATATAGTGCATACGATTAACAAAATGATATCCTTGACAAATAATAGTTTGCCCTTCGGTATCGATTACTGTCCAAATTTTATTGTCTGGTTGCTTTTTTACATACTCTAAATCTTCGTCATATGTTTCAAAACATCTTACCATATCTGTAGAAGGTTCAGTAATAGGTTTATATTTATCATAAAAAATATCACTATCTATACTGTTTTCTTCTTTCTCCCAGTCATTAGCCCTCGCTGCTAAATAAGGTTTTTGTTTCTCTAATGTTATCATCTTACTTCTCACTTTCTGTTTGTTGACATTAATATATAGAATATACCATGATTAACCATGATAATGCAAGTGTTTTCGTTTGTTGCTATATATACGGGTCAAATATATTTTTGTGTTGTAAAATGAAAATATGGGAAGAAAAAAGTGTAAAAGTGTAACGAGTCATGGTGCATGGTTCATTAACCATTGATTTTATTAAATAATTTAGGTTATTACTCGTAGCAGTACTCGTTACAGTTCGTAGCAAAAAGGGGTGTTTCGTTACACTTTAGTCTGATGGGAAAAACTAACTTTCTGTTTTGATTTTGCAAAAATAATTTTAGCGTGTATATATAGGATATGAAAAAACTAGAAAATAAAGCTGCAGAGATAGAAGAATCTCATAATCGTAAACTAACAAATAGACAAAAAGAATTTGCTCGTCATTATGTAGACGGAACTCACTCTAATGCAGAATGCGCAAGACTTGCAGGGTATTCTGATGTTAATGGTATTTGTAAAATTCAAGCTCATAAATTGTTAGACAGCAAAAATTTTCCTCATGTTTCTGAGTATATAAAAGAATTAAGAGAAGATAGAGAAAAGAAATATGGCGTTACACTTTTGGGACAACTGAAACGATTTAAAGAATTATCTGAATCTGCGCAAGAAAACGGACAATTTTCAGCGAGTATAAATGCGGAAAGAATTCGTTCAGCTCTGGGTGGTTTAACTATTGATAGGAGAGAAACCAATCATTATCATGCTATTGAAAATATGAGTAGAGATGAAATAGAAAATCGCCTTAAAGAATTAAGACAATCCCATCCACAAATGTTTGTAGATGCAGAATATGAGGAAGTAAATGACAAAGAAACCAGAAAGCCTCTTTTGGAATCAAGTGAGAGCAAAAATGCCGACACATTGGTTCAGCACGAGGATAGAGAATAGAGTCGGGGAAGGTGTTCCAGATGTATTTGTATGCGCAGAAGGATTACCATTTTGGTTAGAATTAAAGGTAACCAAAACTAACCGACTTCACATTAGTTCGGGTCAAATAGGTTGGAATTACGCCCTTCATAAGTCGGGGGGTGTTAGTTTTTTCTTGGTTAACCTTCCCTCAAACAGTAACCTATATTTGTTTGAAGGGAAGGAAGGTCGGGGGTTAAAGGACAATGGTCTAGCAATCTCTGGGTCGGGGACAGTGGTTCCTTGTCTGTGGTCGGGGTCTGATTGGTCGGGACTATTCGGGACTATGCTCGATGTAGTCGGGAGTCGGGTCGGGTCGGGTTCAAGTTCGGGAACCAAAACCAAACGGGTCATGAACAATAAACAGAACCAGGTACTGTCATCTATGGAGCTGCTTACCAGGATGAGTGGCAGCTAATGCCTGGAAAAAAACCCCAGGCCGTGAAACCTGGGGAAAAATTTAAAAGTTTTCGTTAATGTATTCTCGAAGCTTATCAAGAGTTGCTTTTTCTTTTAAGAGTTCTTGGAATCCTTCATCTTCCATAACTATGCCTGGATCTATTAACGCTTCCCCGCACAGTATTTGTATCCAATTTACAATCATTGCTTTCCCCTTTAGATTTGTTAACACTCTTTTTTATACCATGTACCGTGGGAAAAGTAAAGCCCCGAACAGAGAAATATTCGGGGCTAACGGCCTAAGCCGCTCGGGGCCGGCAAGTGTCAACAATCCGGCAGCCGAATTCCAGGTAGTCGGGTCGGGGTTAATATAGCAATCGGGCCTTTTCTTTTTGCAGCTTCTCTTTGACGCGCTCCCAGTAATTATAAGCCCAGGTGCCAGGTGTTATCTCGTCACAGAACAGAGAGACTCTTTCGAGCCTCCCTAAAATTTGTTCTACTTCATGATCGTGTGATGTAAACATTATGCCCTCCATTCAAATTGAGTTTCAGATACACGAATACTCATATCACCACCATTTGCTAATCGAGTCAATTGGTCTTTACGCATATGTATCGCTTCTCCGAAATCGTCTCCACCAACCGCATCACGACATTTATTCCAACAATCGTCGGAGTCGGGTTCATAACCTTTGGCATAAACAACAACATTGTTTTTGTAATCTTTTTCGCCCCAACCGTTCATTAAGTAAATACCACTATCTTTTACAAACAAAAAAGTTTTTTTAGATGTGGTCTTGTCTTGATAAGGCACTTGAAATTCTTTATGACGCAAAGTTTCAAGGGCTAGTTTCTTCAGTTTATCTGAAGCTTTAAAGTGTAGTATAGTCATTACTTTCTCCATTTATTTGTTGACAATACCATATATTACCATTAGACTATATATAATGTCAACAATTAAATAGGAGAATAAAATGACTAATGGAGAAAAAGCACTAAACAAAGCGATTGACCAAGAGAAATCTAAAGACGAACGCTTTAATCAAAAACTTAAACATTGGGATTACCTAAGCAATTTAAGTCGTGAAGAGTTAATAGGTTTATGTATGACTTATAGATTTGAAGGGAAAGCAAATGGGTAGATATTATCATGGAGATATAGAAGGCAAGTTTATGTTTGCAGTTCAATCAAGCGATGATGCAGATTTTTTTGGAGTAGTAGGACAACCTCCTGACACTCATCTTGAATATTGTTTTACAGACGAGGATTTATCTAAGATTAAAAAAGGTCTTAAAGAGTGTAGTTTGCAATTAGGTAACAATCGCATACGCAACAAGCTCGATAAATTTTTTAAAACACGGGATAGTTATAATAATGAAATGCTTACCGAAGAATTCGGGTGGCATCCATTAAGAGTAAAAGAAATTTTAAAATGGTATGCTCGTGTTCAATTAGGAGAGCAAATTTTAGAATGTGTTGAAGA
>Ga0209631_10001752_pt1 | contig 27076 bp, 10 predicted proteins | sample COG_08_FD_184752 | JGI IMG/M metagenome (GOLD analysis project Ga0209631, IMG submission 184752) | Pelagic Microbial community sample from North Sea - COGITO 998_met_08 (SPAdes) (version 2) | ecosystem: Environmental > Aquatic > Marine > Neritic zone/Coastal water | place: Helgoland, sampling... | reverse complement strand
GATTCCGTGGAAGGCTTGCGACCGAACGCGAGAGGTCCCGGCTTAGTGACGTTCGGCCCGGACCGCGTCAAACAGTTTTGCGAAAATAACGGTTTACAAATGATTGTTCGAGCGCACGAGTGCGTCATGGACGGCTTTGAACGCTTCGCGCAAGGCCAACTGTTGACGTTATTTTCCGCGACGAACTACTGCGGGACGGCAAATAACGCGGGTGCAATTTTAGTTTTAGGACGCGATTTAACGCTCTACCCGAAACTCATCCACCCGTTACCGCCGGAAGCGATGGATTCGGCTTCGCCCGGAGAATTCGACCACGCGTTGTGGATGCAAGAAATCAACCGCGAACGTCCGCCGACGCCGCCGAGGAAAAATAGCTTTTTTGGTAACTGATGAGAGATGTTGTTGCGATACATAACATTTTCTCTCATAAGCTTATTCTACTATACAACTACTGCTTTGCTACTACTAAACTCTACTACTAAACTCAAAAGTCTCTTTTTTACCGCCGCCTGGGCGCGGCAAACGGCGCCGCGTATTCTTCCTCTTCCCCGTACAGCGTCTTCGCCATCTCCCTGTATTCCAATTGCACTCGCTCTTGAATCTCTCTCTCCGTGTACGGCACGAAATCTATTCGTAACGTCTCCACGTGTTTATGTCCTAAATCCTCGAGACACGCCAAGGTCCCCATGCCGTCTGTTCCGTTCATGGTAAACACCATCACGTTCGCGCTTTCTCTCGTTTTGCAAGAGACAAGACTCTCCTTAAAGGCGAGATAGAATCCGTTTAAGTTCACCGATAAGTTTTGTTTCTGTTTCATGGTTTCGAACTGCATTTCGTCGATTTCGCAGTAGTATCGGAAAAACGGATTCGAAGGGATGGAGACATCGATCGCGAATGCTTTCTCGCTCGAGCAGTCGCCGGAAAACCTTCTCCTTCGCACTCGAAAATCCTCCGTCCAATCGCTTTCCGATTCCATCGAATCCATCATCCCGCGCGAGGTAAACGTAAACGTGGCGTGCACTCTTGACCCTAAATCGTGGATAACTTTTCTCACGCGACGACCCGAACCTTGGTGGTCGTCTTCTTCTTCCGCGACGCCTCGAAGTTCCAGCGGGGCGGAAAGTATCGCTGAATCATCATCCGTCTTCGTACACGTGTGCTTTCGAAACATGATTTTACTTAATTGTGCAGAAACTGTCGAAAAGAAAATCTCCAAAATTCTTCACTTCTAGAGGAGTGCGCTCAAAGAACAGAGCATCATGAGGCCATCGGCGGCCCGAACGTCGTCGTCGTCGCCCAATATTGTTCCTTTGTTAACGGACGACGATTCAGACGACGAGAACAAACGCTTAGACAGGGAGTTGCACAAAGATTTAGTCAACAGTTTAAGAGATACGGTGAGCGCTTTTATAGGGGGGAATTTCAATTGTACTCTCTGACGTGATGCGTAGTCTCGTCGCGCGTGAGCGCTTTGCTTTTCTCTGCGTTTTGCGTTTTTTATCACGCGCGGGCAGTAAACTGACCGATGATGTTTTTCTTTATCGATGCGTTTTAGGGAGTGTACGACTTTGCGAACGAGTTCGACATCTTGCCCCAGTCCTCCTCTCCCAACGACAACAACAACAAAGGAGGAGAAAGAGGACACGGAGGAGCGGATGTATCGTCACCTTTGAAAGGGATGGTGGTAGAGGGCAATCGGAGCAGCCAAGCGCATCAATATCACAGACGTGGTGGTAATGAAAGCGGTTTCAGTCCTCCGTCTTCGTCGATGATTGACCACGACGCGGGTGGACGACACCGGCCGTTAACCGGTTTAGCTCGGGACGGGTCTCCCGCGACGGTGTTTGGCGGGAAGATGGGCACGAGTCCGCCGATGAGCGCGAGGCGGAACGCGAATAATCTCTCGTCGTTGTCGAAGGGGATGACGAATAATACTAATAGCGGTGGTAGAGGCGACGATCGTCGAGTGCGGCCACCGTTGTTTGCAACAAATACTGTAACAGCGAGTACCAACGACGCTTTGACGAAAGAAAATGACGCAATAATAGGAGCTAAACAACAAGTACAACAAAAAGACCCATACGATGAGAAAGAAGCGAACGAGGCTCGAGACGCGAGCACGAAGTTATTAGTACAGATTGCGGAGTATTTAGAGAGCACGAAGACGGAGGAGGAAAGAGAGCTCGAGGAAAAGAGAAAGGAAGCAGCCTCTGGGAGGAAAAGAAAGACGCCGGTGAAAAAGAGCGGCGCTGCCGTGAAAAAAGAAGAAGAAGAAAACGACGTCGTTGGAAATAACGCGATGATGATGTCGACGCCGCCGCCATCGTTGTCGAGGAAAGGTTCCAACGCCGCGGCGACGACGACGCCAAACGTGAACGCGACGCCGCAACAAATCAAAGGTGGATTGAAATCTTTCGCCATGAAAGTGTGCGAAAAAGTGAAGGAAAGAGGCACGACCACGTACGATGAAGTTTCCGATGCGCTCGTGGCAGACGTGTTAGCCGAACGAGAAAAGGAAGGAATTCCTTTATCCATAGGTGGCGGATCGAACAGAAAGAAAGTAAATAAGAAGAAGGAAGATGAAGATGAAGAAGAAGAAGAAGAAGAAGAAGAAGGAAACGAGGACGAGGCGATGACGGAAGGCGATGGATTATCGTCGCCAATTAGGAGGAACAAAGTTGAAGTGAAAGTGAAGGTGAAAGACGAGGATGATACAAAAGAGGCAACGATAGAAGACGACGGAAAGAAGAAGAAGGCGAATAAAACGCCGCCATCAAAATCGGGAACGACAACCCCGCAGGGAACGAAAGAGAAGAAGAAATCGAAGCGCGCGAATGAAACCGTCGACGAGAAAAATATTCGACGGAGAGTGTACGACGCACTCAACGTGCTCATCGCCATCAACGTTGTTTCGAGAGATAAGAACGGAGAGAAGAAGAAGACAATCACCTGGAACGGGATCGGGGAAGAGTTTGGCGAGGCGTTCTTATACGGCGACCTCGCGGCGCCGCCGAGGGATAAAAACGAAAAACAAGACGATGCAAAACGAGAAAAGGATGTAATAATGAAGAAGAAGAAAGAAGAAGAAGAAGAAGAAGAAGAACAACAACAACAAATGATCATGAAAAAAGAAGAGCTGACGGTTGAAGAGCAAGAAGAGAATGAAACGGAAAACAGAGAAACGCGCGAGCGCATTCGAAAGAAAGCGCTGTATCTCGCGGAATTAACCGAACAATTCGATGCTCTGTTATCGTTAGTCCAACGAAACGAACGGAACGAGATTGAAGCGCAGAAGAAAGTGGCAACGCCGAAAAAAGAATCGTCGACAATGGCAGAGGGCGCGACGACGAAGAAAGGTGGTGCATCTGCGTCGGCGAAGAAAAAGAGCGCTAAAAAAGACAACGTGGAGACAACGACGACAGTCGCGGAAGACGACGACGTTCCATCCGTGCCAGACGGCATCCAGTTGCCATTCATTCTCGTGCAAACCGACCAAAAAGCAACGGTAGAGGTGGAAATTAGTGAAGACCAACGCGTGGTACACTTTGATTTCAACGAGTCGCCGTTTCAAGTCTACGACGGCAACTACGTTCTGAAGCACACCGAAGGCATACAAACGGAAATGGCCAAAATGAAGAAAGAACGCATGCAACGTCTAGGCGTGAAGAAATACGACGAGAGCATATTTCAATCTCCCGAGGAGGAAAAGGAAGAGGAAGAAGAAGAGGCGCCGCAAGCGACGACGCCGAAGAAAGCGAAGAGGACGAAGAAAACACCATCGTAACGAGAGGAGGGAAAATGTATTTGAACTGTCGCCATCTTGGATGCAAAAACGTGTACACAATATAAGAATAATGAAAGCATAGCTATACACACACACAAATGCGCGTTTTATAAACAACCTTGAAAATAAAATCACCACTAACTAAACAATTGACGACTACTCGCGCATACGCACGCTCATCACGCCGCCCGATCGATGATCTCCTGAATCTTCTTCGCGTCGTACACCTGAAACTTCGGGCTCTTCAAAACCGCAAAATCCACATTTTTTACGTTCACCTTCTCCTCCATGACCGCTTTCAACGTGCTCATCGCCATCGTCTCCGCCTCCTCCAGCGTCAAATCCTCCCTATACTCCTCGTTCAAACTCGTCTGCGCGCCTTCGCTCCCGCTCCCGATGGATTTCGCCCGACACTTCGTCTTCGTTCCGCTCGGATCCACGTGGTACAACGTGTACCCGCCAACGTCGTTTCCTTTATCTTCCTCGTCGAACCCGGCGACTAACAAAGCCACCCCAAACGGTCGACTCATGCTCTTCTCGCCTTCCCCTCCAAAGGACATCGCCAATCGGCACAGCGTCTGGCACAAACTCTCCACCGGCATGGGTTCGTTAAACGTGAAATAATGGTTCTGACTTTCCACTCGTCCGTGTTCCACCATCGTCTTCGCGTCCGCGGTTAACCCGCTCACCGCGCACGCGCAGTGCGAATCAATCTCCATGATTTTGTCCATCGAAGAAGGTTCCATTAAAGGTGAGGTGATTCGTTTCTCCACCGCCAAGACGATCCCGTGTTTCGTCGATATCGCGAGCGCAGTCGAGCCGAGTTTAATCGCCTCGATGGCGTATTCCACTTGGAACAAACGGCCCTCCGGGGAGAACGTGTTCACGCCTCGATCGTATTCCGATCGCGTTTGGAACATTTTCTTGTTCTTCTTTCTGCGAATATATTTCCTCCTCCTCCTCTTAAAAGGCTCGTTTTCTTTGGGTCGGTGTCGCGAAAAGTTCGCTCGATAAAAGTCTGACGACTCAGATCTGGTTTCCAATCGGGGAAGAAATCGAAGTCGATGTGTCCTCACTTTTATCATCCTCAGACAGACCGACGACGACGATTCAGAAGACGTTAAAAAATGGGAGGAGGCAGTCCGACGCCGGGAGGATCGTTCGACACGTCGCAAGTGTGGACCTCGTACGGCGGGTGGTTCGCGGACCCGAAACACTGGCGAAGAAACACCGCGATTGGATTTGGCATCGTGTTCGTCGCCTCGGCGTTCGTGTTTAACCAATCGAGGAAGATGGAGAAAAGGCCGCAGTTTCCGCACCACGGGATTCCCAGCCAGATGTGGGCGCCAGAAGGGACGTTTGTTAAGAAGGAGTGATGGCGATGAGATGATTTCGACGAGAGAAAGCGCGACAGGTGTATTTATAGTTTAGAGAGAGAGAGAGAGAGAGATCACATGCATCACCAAACCACCCGTGGGGATGATGAAAGAGTAGAGAGAGAGAGAGAGAAAGAGAAAGGTTTTGGGACCGCGAGAGCTTTGCGACGACGACGCGAAAGAGAGTCGAGAGAGAGTATAGTCGGTTGTATTACGCGATGAATGAGTAAGAATAAGAATATGTACACAGGAGTGCGTTTAATGTTTTTCACATCGTTTACGATGATAAAGCGCGAGCGAGCGTATAGAACCGCTTAATCTCTTTTCTTCTTATTCGTTGAGCGCGGCGACGACCATGTTGTTTACGCCGCAGTTACCTTTATCTTTGCATATGCGATAGTAGCCTTCCTCGCCCCAGCCCATGCCCCAGGAGTTTTTGATGACCCAATACGGTTCTTTGTGTAAACGCGCAGGGGCGAAACCTTCTTCGCCGTAGCCGACGATCAACACGCCGTGGTCGAGCGCGTCTTTGTTACAGAGCCACGGACACGCGACGCCGCCGACGTAGGATTGCATCCACGCGGCGTTAATGCCGATGGAGAGTGGGCCGTATTTTACTAAAGCGTGCGCCATGTGCGTTTCGTTTTTACCGACGAAGGTATAGTTGGATATCGTCGCGCCAAGTTTGCCTTCCTTCGCGCGGCACGTATCTTCCTTGTAAGCTTTGTACGGATACGATTTTTCCGTGTCTAATCCGCCGTGCTCGACGATGTATTCCATCGCGTTGGACGGCAAACCACCGTTACAGCCACTATCACACGCGTTCGGTATATCTGGGGCGCACCCAACGTCGCAATCTAACAGCTGTTGCTCCGATAAGGAGACCAGTTTACCGGTTTTGATAAAATTGGCGCCTTCGATCGCTCCGGTGGTTGAAAACGTCCAGCACGAGCCGCACTGACCTTGGTCCTTCACCGGCGTCACCGCGCCTCTCGCTCTCCAATCGTAATATTGCGGTAACTTTTCCAAATCCTCCTCCGATGGCGCTTCCATCTGGTGTTTTCTAAACGCATCTTTTGAAGCAGAAGAAGACGTAGAAGTCGAGAGCAACCCCAAATACTGCTCTCGAAACTCCTCCTCGCTCAAATCGAAAAACTTTGTCACGCCGTGTTTCGCCGAACCGCCGCCTTTGCGATCGTCAATCTCGCGCTCTATCGCTCTTTTCCAATTCTCTTGGAAAATCTCCATGCGTTTCTCGTACTCTTCTTCCGTTTTCCTTTCGTATTCTTTCTTCTTCTCCGGAAATTGCACGGATACGAAGTGACGAAACTTTTCTCGCAACTCCGCTCGCGATTCGATCGCTTTCAAGGACGACGATACTAACGAGGACAACGACGTAAACGACGACGACGACGAATGCCTTCTCGTCTCCTTTTCCTTTTCCTCCTCCTCCAAATCGGTTTCTTTTTTATTCAATTTTCCTCCAAGGCTTTTGAGGACAAACTCTTTCGCTCTCGTCAGGAGGAGAGAAGAAGCACGTAATTGTTGTTGTTGTTGTTGTTGTTGTTGTTGTTGTTGTTGTTGCTGCTGCTGCTGCTGCTGCCCCTCCTCCGAGGCAGTCGTCTGAATCGTCGTTTCCAAAGAAGAACCACCTCCAAAAGAAGCTCTTCTGTGCTCAAACTCTCGTCCGTCCACGAACACTCCCAACGAGACGAAGACAGTTACCACGACGACGTAAAAGATAATAACGGAAGAGAAAGATGACGATGCGCTTTTCATTCTTCTCGTCCTCCTCGTTTTAGAAGACTCCTCCTCGGCCACGACCGCGCGAAACATTTTGAGTCTCAGCAGTACTCACTGTTACGCGCTCTCTCCTCTGCGCGTTTATTTAATACCGCGTTTAAAGAGTGAGACTCTATAAATCAGAGAGAGAAAAGACAACTTTGAGATGTGACGTGCGAGTGGACCAAGAAGAATATTTTTACGAGCAGCAGCACAAAAAAAAACAGTCAATTAAACACAAAAAATGCACCCCTCTGGCACTTTTTTTTTTTGAATCCGCACTTTTTTCTTTCTTCCGCCCCCGTCGGATGTCCTCAGATATTTACCCTCTCTCGAGATTCATTCCGCACTTGAATAAAGTTACCTTTCTTCTTTAAACCTTCTACTCCTCTTCTTCGGTCCGAAAAGAAAGAGAGTGAGAAGAGAAAAGCTTTATCATAAAGGCGGAGGAACGGCAGAGAGAAGAGAGACGTCGTAATACGCTCTTTATTTATTCTCGTTCTTCTGTATTTTTATATATCTATTCTGTGTGTAATTTGTTTTTCATCGCGTCGTCGTTCAAACGGATTTGAAGGAATTTGAAGGAATTTTTGTTACATCAATTCTCTCGTGTGTGCGTGTGCGTGTGCGCGGCATCTTTGGATGTATACGTCGTTTGAAGAACAAAAACACTCCTCCTCTTTCTCACCACCGTTGGCGAAAAGAACACCACCACCACGCGCAAAAACGAGGAGGAGGAGGATGACGACGACGATTTTGCTGCGAAGGACCAAAAAAGACTGGATTTTGAACCATGTTTTGTTCGCGTTGCTGTGCGCGATGTTGTTGATGGCTTCTTCGCCGCCGGGAGGAGAACAACGAAATCAATTTCATTGCGACGAGCGGTACCGAGCAGCGGGGATGATGGAAGGAGGAGGAGCGATCTCGTCGAGGACGAGTTTCGGATCCTTCTTATTCGCGGACGCGGCTTCGGCGTGCGTGTGCAAAGCCGGGACCTGCAATTGGGACGACTTGGTGCCGGAAAACGCGGCGGCTGGGGATACGTGCGATATCGAACCGGTGGACGGAGTGATTACGGCGAATATCTTGTGCGAAGATTCAGAAACGAACGCGAATAGCGTGCAGCCGACGGAAATCTTCTTGACGAGCCGAAATTTCGACAGGTTCTCTGGAGATATTATTTTATACAAGTGTTCGACGCTGACGACTTTCCAAATGTCGGACGGTTCGCCGTATAACCTTACGGGAAAGATTGAGATAACTCAAAACGATGCTCTCGAAAGCGTTTATATATATCAATTGGAAGAAATCATGGGGTTTTTTGATCTGTCCGCGAATCCGGTGCTGGAGCGAGTCTATTTCCAGAGTCTTTTGGGGGTGAGCCAGTTTATCAAAATTGTTGATAATGGCGGAAGTAGCCCAAACGGTGGTATAGAGTATTGCGAATTCAACGAACTCGGTAGAGTTGGCGAAAACGGTCCGGAGACTTTTTATTTCGACTCCATTTCTGATGCGTACGTTACTTCAAATAACAACGCGTGGAGTCTCGCGAACACTTCCTACGCGTACACGTCCGGTGCCGCTGAGGTTGCGATCGAAATCAAGGGGAATACATTTCGCGGAGATTATTATGTCGGATTGTATTTCTCTTCTCTAACAAACGTCAGGGGTGACTTGAAATTCGTAAATAATGTGAATTTGCATATGATTAGCTTGCAATCGTTGCGAGCGGTATGGGGACAAATGCTTATCGAGGGCAACACTCGATGGGGTAACTCAGAAGAGTATACGTACATACACAGTTTCTGTAAATATGAAACCGAATCCGATCTTGGCGATACCTCGGGCGTAAAATCGGTTTTGATCGACGCGTATGTTCCCACCCCCTATTATTACACGGATTGGAGCATGGGTAATAACGGCGTAACAACAGACATGATTGATTATATTGAATTTACGTGGACGCCTATTAATCAAGTGGTCGCTTCGTACCAAACTACTTCGACAGTCTTGGGAACTCAAGGAGGGGGTTGCTCTGCTACCAATGCATTTGACACTCTATGTACTTCACACGCGAGCTGCGGATACTCTCACGTGATGGAACAAGAGATGTTTTGTGGGTCGAAACTTGACTCGTACGAGTCAGGTTCTTACTCTTACGAATGTTCTCCGTGCATCCAATGCGTTCGGAATCAAGATTTATTTTCGCAAGTCGAAGATGTGTCGAATCCGAACATGTGGTACTATGCCATCGACGGTTCGTGTCCAGGGAAGTGCGTGTACGTGCCGCCATCGCCGCCGCCAGCGGAAAGCCCTCCTCCGTATAATTCTATCACGGATAATACTTTTAGTTCCGCCATTACTTCGTGCTTGGAGATTGATCCGGTGTATGGAAATTGCGAAGAAAGTGAATACGGGCCAATCTCATACTGGGACGTCAGCGCCGTGACAACTATGACGTCCGCGTTTTCTGAGAAATCTTCATTTAATGGAGACTTGAAGAATTGGGATACCTCGTCCGTGACAGACATGACGAGTATGTTTTATAATGCTTTCGCTTTCAGGGGCACTTTGATATATACTTGGAACGTATCTAACGTTGAAAGTATGGCGGATATGTTCAACGGCGCCGTTTTGTTCAATGGGCGCCTCAAGGAGTGGGATGTGTCGAGCGTAACGACTATGGAGGGCATGTTCGGCAACTGCAATTCTTTCGACGGGGATTTGACTGGGTGGTCAACGGGGAACGTGGTAAAAATGAATGGTATGTTTTACAACACGGCATCGTTTGGAAGCTATTTCGAGTCGCTTCGTTTCGAAACGGATCCGGATATCGTGTGGGACACGTCGAGTGTGAATGACATGTCAAGCATGTTCGAATCTGCCAGGAGCCTAACCAGTGTCCCATTTTATTGGGATGTGTCCAGCGTCACGTCGATGAATCGCATGTTTCAAGGGGCGGACAATTATAGGCCCGAAGCTTTTTCAGACTGGAATACTGCGAACGTGAAGGATTTTTCGTTCACATTCGCGATGTTGGATCCGTACTCTAGTGAATGGTGGGGTATCGGAGGTCACCAGCAAGGGTCTGAACGATATATAAATGTACACAATTGGGACACATCTTCCGCGACGACAATGGAGGGAATGTTTGCGAACGATCCTTTCTTGTATATAAACTCGCGAGAATTTGAGAATTGGGACGTATCGAATGTTCAAAATATGGATTCCATGTTTGCTGGGTGCTCAAACTTTAATGGAACAAATTCGGGCATGGAAGTCTGGAATACGTCTCAGGTGACGAGCATGAACGCCATGTTTGGAAACGCGGTGAATTTTGCCGGAAACCTAGCATCCTGGGACGTTTCGCGAGTTACATCGATGATAGGTATGTTTAATAACGCGACGACGTACAACGAAGATATCACCGGCTGGGACGTCTCTTCCGTGAGCATGATGTCGTTCATGTTTGAAGATGCGATTTCGTTTGAACACAACATTGGCAGATATTGGGATTTTACTTCCCTTTACAATTTTGACAACAACATTTACTCAGAATTCATAGAACCGACTTATTTTATGTTTTCTGGAGCGACGTTGTTTAACATGATGTTCACGTGTGAAAGTGGCGTCGCGAATCTTAACTTCGATTATGGTGACGGGACGTTACTTGAAATGGAAGTTACTTACCTGGACCTCCCGTCGTGTAAGTATACCGCAGCCTACTCGCCTCCAATGCCGCCAGCGCCGCCACCACCGCCATCGCCGCCGCCGTCGCCAGCGCCGCCACCGCCGCCGTTTCCACCACCGGCTTCACCGTCGCCACCGCCACCACCGAGTCCACCACCGGCTTTACCGTCGCCGCCACCGGCGCCGCCACCGAGCCCACCACCGTCTCCACCACCATCGCCGCCACCGTTGCCACCAGCGCCACCGCCACCACCGAGTCCACCACCAGCGCCACCGCCGTCGCCACCGCCGTCGCCACCGCCGTCGCCGCCGCCCTCGCCGCCGCCCTCGCCGCCACCGAGCCCACCGCCTTTGCCACCACCGTCGCCGCCGTCGCCGCCACCGCCACCGTCGCCACCACCGAGCCCACCACCGAGCCCACCACCAGCTGCGGCTGCGGTAGAAGCAACGATGGAGCTTACGGGTTACTCCGTAGCTGACTTTCAAGAAGAGCAAAAGGCAATGTTTATCAACGCGATGGCGTCTGTTTTAAACGTCTCACCCGGAGCTATTACAATCATATCCGTTTCGGAGGTTTCCGCGGGATTGGCAAAAAGAAAAAGCAGAAGAAGGAATACTTTGCAAACATCCAGTGGCGTGGCCGTGGATTTTAAAGTTGAGTTGACGACTTTCACCGAAACCGATACCGTCAAGGAAGCGTTGGTCACCACGGATACCACGAAAATCGACGATATCAAAACTAAGCTTACCAATGAGGGTTTGACGAACGTGGAGGACGTTGTGCCCCCAACGGAGACAACCTTCTTAGCTTTGGCACCACCACCATCGCCACCACCACCACCGTCACCACCACCATCGCCGTCACCGCCGCCATCGCCGTCACCGCCGCCATTGCCGCCGCCGCCGTCGCCGCCGCCGGCGCCGTCGCCGCCGCCTTTGTGCGGAAACGGCGTCATAGACGCGGGCGAAGAATGCGATGATTTTCAGAATATTCGAGACGGTGACATCGGTTGTTCAACGACGTGTGCCATCGAAAGCGGTTTTCTGTGCGAATATAACGAAACGCTCGGATCGGTTTGTTCGTGTGCGAACGCGGTTGGCACGTGGGCCTCGGTCGATACGATGTGCGTTGATATCACAATTTGCCCTTTTCCAGAACGTTGTCCTGGGTTTGGATCGTCGTGTACAGTTGGTGCGAATGGTACCGCTTGTTATACCTGCTCGGAAGGGTATTATCGCAAGGGCGATGCGTGTGCAGAGTGTGGGGATAACTACGCCATGTACGGCGTTGGCGCGTTGGGTATTATCGGTTTAGTACTCGTCGGTGTAGGGGCCGCTGACACCTTGGACTCGGTCTCAACTTCAGCTCTGAGATCAGTGTTCAACACGATACAATATTTATCTGTGAGTTTGAATTTGAGCTTCAAGTGGCCTGGACCGGTTCTAGACGTCGCCGATTGGTTCGCTTCCTTTAATTTTGGTATACAAATTTTCGCTCCAGAATGCATCACCGGTTTCGATTGGACGAAAGTATTTTGGGGAGGCGTCGTGGGCGCTCCTTGCATGATATTTGGAACCATATTTTTCGCCTTAAATATGGCCAAATTGCAGTACAAGCTCATGGTTCGATCGATTCGCCACGACAAAGAGCTAGGATATTACTTCAAAGGAAGTTTTGGTGGTATGATTGGACACAAAAAAACCTGCATCAGTTGGAACGGGGACAAGGTATTGTACGCGCTGCACAAGAAGTACAAAGTACTCGCTTCTTTTCGAAAGTTCTTCGGTCTTTGTATGACAGTCATATATTTACCGGTGATTAATTTGTGTTTGCAATCTTTTGACTGTTACGATGTCGGAAGCACTAGAGTATTATCGGCGGACGCGAAAGTTGACTGCGACTCCGAGACGCACTTATTCGTCCAATCTGTTGCCGGTGTTGTTGGTTGCGCCGTGGGAATAGGGATACCTTTATTCGTGTTGCTTCGCGTCAGGCACATCCGCGTGCGCAATAAATTGGACGATAATCGCGTTCTCGACGCCGCTGGCGCTTGGTATGAGGTATTTCGTCGCCCTACTACGGATGCTCTCGAAATTGTCAATCGAAAGGTGACGAAAACTACGAGAAAGAAGAAATACGGATACTTCGATGCAGCTTTGGCTCGACTCACCGGCCAACGGATGAAGAAAGAGACGGTCTATGGTGGTGGAGCCGCAGACGGAGAAGAAGACGAAAACGAGATTGTACGAGCAAAAGATTCTGATGGAAATGCGATTGAAAATACGTTCGACCCAAAATTATTTCGCTCCAAGTCGCGCGCGACAGTCTCCACGGATATCGATAAGGCAAAGACGTCGGAAATGGAAATTAAACCACAACTTGAAAAGATTCGAACCATGGCAAAATCCTTCGAGCGACAGAACTTCTCAGACGGACCGCAAGCTGAAAATGAAGTATACACTCTCGCGTCGCTTTTTGCCGTTCACTACATGACCATTGAACTCGCGAATAAATTGATCGTCGTGGTGCTCGCGCAGCAAGCTGGAGGTGGTGAAATCTCCGGGGGGCTGATGCTGCCCGTCTACGCCGCAAATGCGTACTTGGTTTACTTTATTCAGCCGTGGAGAAGGATCACGGTGTCATTCGGACCGATTCGGGTTCGAAACGTGATGAATAGAGCGGACGTGATGAACTTTTGCGGACAAGCTCTTGTGATCATCATCGCCTTTGCATTGGATGGTTCGCAAGCCGAAACGGGGGTCATTTTGGTCTTGTTTTTAGTCGGCGTTTTAACCGTATTTCGTTGCTTTGTTTTATTCTCCATGATATTCGAGAAAGTGAAACAAAAACTTAAGAAAACCGAGGCTTCCTTTAACGAGGATCCGGTCGGAGCAAGAAAAGCTGCAGCGGATCGATTCTACGCGATTGCAACCTCTGCGCAGCTCGCTGAAGTTGGTCTTTTCGTATACAAATTTGAAACGGATGTGAATCGACGGCGTGCAGTCGGCCGACTCGAAGAATGCAGAGACTACCTCCTTCATCGCGCGGAAAGGTGCAAAGAAAAGCACGCGAATAATAAAAATGCGCTCATGATGATGACAAAGTCTGTTTCAGAAAGAATCGAATTGTTGCAGCCTCCGCCACCTCCAAAAGAAGATATGGAGAAATTGTTGAGCGAAGCGGAGCAACCTGCGATACATGCCGGAGATTTAATCGAAAAGAACGCGCAGAGAGAGTTTCTCGTCCCGCCGACGAGGACTTTACACGAAGCCATAGTATTGTTCACAAAATCGACGAGGAGATGTGAAAATTTGGCCCGCGTGTACGCCGATTGCGAGCTAATCAACGAATTGTATTCAGTTTCTTGCGATATTAAACGATTTTCCTACGATGCCGCCCAACTCTCTTTGAAGTTTGGGTTTGTCGAGGCTTTGAAGTATGAACAACGCGTGGTGGAAATTACGAATAAAGAAGCCGTCGTCTCTATGCGTCGCGAAAGCTTTGAGGGTTTTCTCAGCGCTCTGCAAAATGTAGAAAATTTGTCGCAAGCGCACGACAATGATCTCATGGAAATCATCGAACTCGTCGAGCACGACGTGTCTGTGACAGACAGAGTGCTCGCCGATGCCTGCATCGAAAGTTTAACGAGAAATTTCGTGAACTCGAAAGTGAAAGCGTCGAAAAATCTGAAAGACAACTGGATCTCGTGGGTACCCTATTTGGAGCGCGCACAATTTTCAAAAGCTGTACACGATACGCTCCAAAAAGAGAAGCAACTCGCTGCAGCTTTAAAACAAAACGATAAGTTTGGTGCAAACCGCATCGAGCAAACGCTCGACGTCGAGCTCAACGCGTACGTCGCAGACTTGGAGGCAAAGATCGTGAGCTTGTCAGACTTTGAATGTTCCGACGTGTGCAATCAAGTAAAGAACGTAGCGATCAAAGTGTACACGGAGAAAATAGCTTCCGCTCGAGATTCCAGAAATGGTATTCGAGCTCAAGCTAAACCTGGATGGACGGACGCCATCGGCGATTTCTTTTCAGCTTTCGGAGGAAACCAAGAAGCAAAGAAAAGAGAAGAGTACGTCCCCGAATCTTCGAGAGAATGAAAAAAAAAGAGGACAACCCAAACAAGCGTGTTATTGTTAAATTTTTTGTAGTATTTTATAAATCGAAATCAATCCCAAATCTTAACCTTCCCGTCCCAAGATCCTGTGCAAACCCTGGATGCTAACAGCGGATGCCAGTCTAAAGTGATGCAAACCTTATCGTGAGCTTTAAATGTTTTCACTTTTCGCCCTGTCTTGAAGTCCCAAAAGAATAGGCGTCCGTCGCCGTCCCCACTCGCCATGTATTTACCATTGTCCGGAGAAAAAGCAATTTCACACGCGAATCCGGCGTTTTGATGCCCCATGAACGACTTGTTCCTTTTTTCTCGGAACCGATCTTTTGTGCTATAAATTTTGATCGAGTTATCTAAAGATTGGCAGGCTAAATAATCGCCGTCCGGGTGCATTTTAGTCGATGGCATCGAGTGCATCAAAGGATCTGCGACGTATTTCATCGTCACCGGAATGCCAAACTCCCAAGCTCTGAGCGTCTTGTCGTCCGAAGTCGACGCGAAGCGTTTCCCTCCGTCGCAAAAAGCAATCGAGTTCACTCCACCCAAGTGCTGATCGTATTCTTGAACGACATCCCCGGATTGCATGTCGTATTGCACTATTTTTTTATCGCTCTGACCGACGAGTAAAATGTTGGACTTTTGCGGATGGAAAGCTAAACACAGAGGCGTTTTCCCGGAGGAGACCGTGCGCACTACCGCTCCGGTTTCCGTATCCCAGAGATGTATCCTTTGATCCCAACCGCACGTGGCAAACCTCGATCCATCGTTCGGAGTAAAGCACCCCGATTTAATTGCTTTCGCGTGACCACTGTACGATCTGAGAAGCTTAAACTTATTCTTTTCATCGCCAGAGTCCCATATTTTCGCGACGCCTTCCATCCCGCACGTGAGCAAAACGTGACCCGAATTCGGGAAAAATTCGAGATGAGAAACGCCTTTACCGTGTGCAATCCATTGTTTCGTCGTTTTCTCGGGCGCGTAACATCTATCGCTTCGAGCTTTTAACGTTTTTGGTTTCGCCAACCACGAAGATCCGTCGTATTTGAATTCTTCTTCTCCGTGGAACTTGGTCTTGGCCGCTTGCTGTCTTCTTTTCAACTCAACTTCGTCCACTTCTTCGTCGTCCCCCTCTTTATTTTTATTCTTTCCAGCGGAAGCGGCTACCACGTCATCGTCGTCTCTTCCCGCGTCCCCTAATTTACCTCTCGCTTTTCGTTTCGCGTCGTTGCGTTTCGCGTGCCATTCCAAGTATTCTTTCTGTTCTCGAGAAAGTTCGGATTTTTTCATCACGTCTAGTTTTGCCCCTGGACTTTTAGCCCACGCGCCGTTCGCATTCCCAGTCCCATCGTCCTCGTTACCATCGCCGCCAATAACGTTGAAAGAGGCTGCCGCTTCCATCAACGTTTCGTTTCGTTTTTCTCGGCGTTCTTTTTTCGTCATGTCGTACACCGTCTTCGCGTTCCAGTTAGTATTCGTATTCGTATTCGTCGTCGTCGTCGTCGCAGTTTTCCCGCTCAGCTTTCGACCTTCTCCTCTCGCAATCTGCTGTTCTCGTTGCAGTTGCTGCTGCGCTTGCATTTGCGTGTTATACTGCGCGTCAAACGCGAACGAATCCACGTTCAATGTCTGCACGAAACCCATGTGATGGTTCCTCGCTCTCCTCTCGTCCCGTCGCTTCAAGTTTGGATGCTCCGGACCTTCCACTTTCGCGCTCATCTGCTCGTACGTTAAATTCGTCGTCAAAACCTGCGCGTTCGGTTGTAAGAATTCCTCCTCGTTCGCGTTTTTGGCGACCGCCGATTTCGGAACGACTTTTACCACAGACCTCGAAGCGGACGAAGAAAGCGCTTTGCCTCCTCTTTTCGCCGCCGCTTCAAAATCATCAATCCCGAGAGACGACGACTTTCGCGCGTCTTCTTTCGTCAACGCCAAGTTCGCCACGTTCACGTTCGGCGCCGGATCGATGTTAACAACACGAACACTACTTTTCCTCTCACTAAAGCCCGCTTCTTCTCCTCTTCCCTCTTTCAAATCCTCCTCCTCCTCCGATGAAGAAGAACTCGCGTAATTCGCCGCCGGTAAAAAAGCTTCCATTTCTTCTACTCTCTCTAGTATTCTTTCCTTTTCTCTCTCTCTCTCCTCGTCGTCCTTTTAAAAGCGTTTATTTTGCAACAACAACAATAAAATCAACACAACAAAGCGCGAGTGTGTTATATCTCTCGCGCGCTCTCACTTCTCTCTCTGTTCTTTGTGCCGCGATGTGTGTGAGAGTAAACGCAGTATAAGAAGAATTTTTTTTGTTTAGGGTTTTATGTGAATTAGGGTTTAAGAGCACACCTCCATTGGAGAAAAAAAAACCGAAAGGCTGCACAAAAAGGGATCTGAGCGTTGTGTGCGTTGTTGTTGGTGTCTCTCTCGTGAATACCATCGCGAGCATAAAAAAAAGCGAATTCGATGATGTCCTCGATGAGTAGAAGCGCTGCTTTTGTATCTGCTTTTGTGGGTTCTTCTTCTTCTTCTTCCTTTGATTCTTCTTCGAAGAAGGAGAGGTGGATAATGCGATCATCGTCCTCGAGGCGGCTGCAAAACCCAACCGGAAGGAGGATTTTCATCATCAAAAGAAGAGCATCGTCGTCGTCGTCGTCGAAAAGAAACAGCGCGAACGAAACGTGTTTTTCAATCGTCGCGTCCTCGTCTGAATCGTCTTCTGATGAAAGCGAAAAGCTGAAACAAAACCTCGCGAGACGGCTCGGCGCGGCGGCGATTGTCTCCACGATTGTCTTCTTGGGAGGGCAGAAATCAGCCGCCAACGCGTCCATCGATACCGTCAATAAGAACAACGACAATACGAGTTTTGTCTGTTTTTCTTCAGAAGACGGTGGTGACGTGAACAACCAGAGAGTCGCGGGCGAAGTCGCTTCGTCGTCCTCTTCGTCGTCCTCGTTTCAACCGATTGCGAATTTGAAACCAACGAGAAGAGGGTTTAAGAACGAAGCGGTCGGGACCATCGCGGCTGCCGACGGCTCTACTACAACAGAAAAGGAGAAGAAGAAGAAGAAGAAACCTCCGGTGAAATCCGATAAAGGATTGTGGTCTTTCGTGAAGCCGAAAGCGGATGAGCGGACGAGACTTTTTCGGGCGCGGTTCGATAACGACGTTCGAAAAATGCCGACGAGCGTGATGACGGACGAAGAAAGCGCAGAGGCGAGGAAATGGAAGAAAGAAAGTGACGCGAAGAAGAGGAGAGTGTGGAAGGAAGAGAAGGAGAAGTTTATGAAAAAGTACGGGTCGCAAGCGGCGTGGGAGGCAAAGTTGAGGAAGAGGAACGCCGAGCTCGCGGGAGACAATAAGAGGCTCAAAGAGCTTTCGAAAAAAGCGGCGGATAAAGCCGTGTTGACGTTGGCGCAAATGGATACGTATTACGGGGAGATTGAAGAGAGCGCGAAGAATTTGTCCAAAGCGAGGAAGGAAGTGATGCAAGAGTTGTTGGAAGAACGCGAGGCGTGGTTGGAGCAACGCAAAGGTTGGTTCGGGAAGATGTTAAGGTCGGACGCATCGAAGCGGTTCGTCAGAACGATCAATTACAACTACTTGAAAGATCCGTATTCGAGCATGGGAACGGATCGAAATCCCACGGAAACCTCTTACACTGGGTTTTACAAATTGCTCGAGGTTGGGAGAATCAACAAAATCGTCTTTGGGAGAAACGAAACGACCGCAAAGTATTACGTGGACGGCACCGACGAGGTATTTTTCACGTACTTGCCGTACGATGAACGCATCGCAAAGAAAATATTACAACCGAGACCGCACTCGAGAGGCGAGTTTATCGAGTTATCGCACCCAGGTGGGCATCCGTTTTGGTGGGTCTTAGGCCACGGGATTTTCAACGCGTTGTGTCCGTTGATCATCGTCGCGGTGTGCTACCAGATGTTGAACGAAATCTACCGCGCGGACGAAACAGAGGACCAGTTTGCGAATATTCACGCCAGGCAGTACTCGCCGGAGAAGTCTTCGATGGAAAATCGAAACACTTCGTTGGACGATATCGCCGGCATCGAGGCGTTGAAGGACGAAATGTACGAGTTGATTAAATTCTTGAGAGATTTTCAAAAGTATAAAGACGTCGGCGCGGCTGTTCCCGGGGGAATTTTGCTCAGCGGTCCTCCTGGTACTGGAAAAACGTTGTTAGCGCGATGTATTGCCGGTGAAGCCGGTGTTCCATTCTTCTCTGTCGCTGCCACGGAGTTTACCGATATGTTTGTCGGCATCGGTGCGTCTCGGGTGAGAAACTTATTCGCCGCCGCGCGTAAAGTTGCTCCGTGCATCATCTTTATCGATGAATTTGACGCCGTTGGACAAAAGAGAGCCGGTCAAAGTGGCACGGAGGAAGGCGTGGACGAACGCGTCGCGACGATTAACCAATTCCTCGCGGAAATGGACGGGTTCGAGGAAAAAGTTGGCGTCATGCTCGTCGCCGCGACGAATCGCCCGCAAGTTTTAGATCCCGCGCTTATTCGTCCCGGTAGATTTGATCGCATCATCGAAATGAATTTACCGAACAAGTCCGCTCGCTCAGATATCATTAGATTACATATCACCAAACGCGACGCGTGGGGTAACTGCGAGCCGGATTTGGATATCGATTACATCTCAAAACTCTCCTCGGCATTTAGCGGCGCCGATCTCGAAAACATGGTCAAGCAGTGCATCGCCAAAGCCGCCGGGCAAAAAGGTGGAATGGCGACGACTGAGGATTTCTTGAAAATCATCAATAGCATTCGCGCGACGAAGTCTTTCAGCAGCGGCTCCAAAGACGGCACGGACACTTTGATGACGAGATCCAAGTTCAAAGAAGACGTCGCCATGCAAATTATGAATCCGTATACTCGAGACTCGATTTGCTTATACACGGCCGCGCAAGTTGTCGTAGCTATGGTAGCCCCAGAATACGACGACGTTGCAAACGTCATCGTCTTCCCGGGAGGTAAAGAAACGTCGGTGATTCAATACATCGCTCGCGAGCTCGATTCGCAAGCGGCGATGAATGTGAGACGTCGAACGCAAATGGAATCTAAAATGTGTACTTTAGTCGCCGGTAACATGGCCGAAAGGTACATCTACGGTCCTTACGGCGTATCTACCATGTCCCATCGAGATATGGTCGTAGCCACAGATATCGCTTTAGACTACGTCTGCAAATACGGGTGGAGCGAACTCGGTCCGGTAGGTTTGATGCGCAAACGAATCAAAGAGGAAGAATTTTTAGGCTTGGGAGAGGACGATCACCCGGAAGAGCACTACAGATTTGAATACAACATGTCCGAAGAGCTCGACATGCTCGTATACAACGAAGTTCGAAAACTGATCATCACCTCTTGCCGCCGAGCTTTGTGCATCATGCACGAACCGAAAAATAGAGAGATGCTCTTCACGCTCAAGGAAGTTCTCATGACGACGGGCGAAATCAGCGGTCGAAACTTGATCGAAGTCTTTGAAAGAGCCGGCATCGAACGCACCTCGCAAGAGGATGAACTCTTCAAACCGTGGTCGGTCTGGGATTATAAATGGGGCGAAGAGTTTGAATTCTTTTACGACGAGTTCATACACCGATCTATGTCCGACGCGACCAACGAAGCCCACTACGAAAAGATCCGCCAACTTTGGTTGAAAAACATGCGCGACGAAACGTATTTACAAACCATAGGCCCGCACATCCGCGAACAGATGGACAAAGTAGACATGCGCCAAATGAAATACTGGAAAGCTTTGGACAAAAACGCTCCCGATTACGACCCGGAACTGGTTGAAAAATACAAAAACGGTGAAATCGAATGGTTAAGCGAGGACGACCCGAAACATTGGAGAGCGCAAAAGCGAGCGCTGAATAAACTCAGAGCCGAGCAAGAAGGTTTCGCCGATTATCCCTTGGTGGATATGTGGGAGCAAGGCGAGATCAATCCGTAGAAAGAGCTGTTTTGGTCCCGTAGAAGAGAAGAAGCCATTTAATACATCAATACTCATACTAAAATAATACTACTCTCATCCTCGATTCCAGTCCAAAGTCATCATAAAGTACACAATCATCATGCGAAGAAGGAAACGCTCAGAGAACGACGACGCAAGAAGAGAGAAAAGCGTACCTCTTGAGGACTCGAAAGTCTTTCGTGGTTGCTCTTTTTCTTTTTTTTTTCTTCATGCAAAAAATTTTCTCCTTTCGAGACTGACACAAAATTAATCCGATCTCTCTTGTCCTTTAACTCCTCACAAAACAAAGAAGGACCGACGAGGACGCGAGAACGCACAGACGTCTCACGCATAAACGCGCAATACATAAGCACAGTTTTTGACGCACTTTTCATTTTCGAATAATAAGTGCGAAGAGAGAGAGAGAGAGAGAGAAGAGAAGAGCGAATTCTTGTCATCATGAGCAACAACAAGTCTTCGAACAACGCGATGATATCTTTCGCGGCGATCATCAACGCGGAAGCGTCGAGAGTGGTCGCCACGATGCGACAAAACAGCAAGTACGCGATTCTGGCTCGGCAGACGATGTCGTCTTCGTATGGGAGCGGTTCAAGTGCCGCGAGTGGTTTGGATATTGATGAGAGTTTGGTGGATGATCCATTGGTGCAGGAGTTTATGAGCTTGCGAAGGGCGCTGTTCGTGAACGGGTTGATGTTGGAGACCTCTTCTTCCTCCGCGCTCGGAGATTTTGGTGGTGGGAGCGAGAGTAGCAGAAACAATACTAATAATAAAATGGGTCAACAACCGTTATCGTGTGCGGATTTCATTCGACCGTTCTTGAAGTGCATCGTGAGCGTGGAAACGAGCGGCCCGATAACTTCCCAAGCGTTGTCGGCGGTGCATAAAATCTTGAAAAGAGATTTGATTTTTGGTTCTGACGACGTCGAGAAGGCTGTGGTGGTCAGAGATATCAGCGAAGCGGTGACAATGTCGAGGTTTGAGGCGACAGATCCGGATCACGACGATGCGGTGTTGTGTAAAATTTTACACGTTCTGATTGATTGTGTGGCGTGTCCGTCGGGGAGATTGCTCTCGGACGACGACGTGTGCGACGTGTTACAAGCGTGTTATAGAATTGGGCACCAAAGTGGAAAGGAGAGTGGGTTTTTGAGACACTGCTCGAGACACGCGATGCGAGAGATTGCAGAACACGTGGCGTTGAGATTGAAAGAGAACGTTGCAGCCGGCGGTTCCGAGGACGCGCGATTGGCGACGTGGAGAGATCAGTTGGCGAAGAGAGCATCGGCGTTCGAAAAGTTGTACGACGAGAAACAGAGGACGACGACTTCATCTACTCCGCCGAGATCACCGCACCACATTGCCATTTCTCCGGTGAACCGCGAAGGCAACGAGAGCTTTGACCCAGTACGAGGTCCGGGAGCCATCGAGGACGGTGGGCCTAAGATTGATGTTGGGACACCATCGTCTCCACCAACGAGAGCACCGATCGAAAAGCTCAAGTCTTTACCCGCGCCGCACGCTTCACCTGCGGCGTTGGAGATTTTCAAGTTTGCGTGCTCGCTTATAGAAGCGAGCAGTTCGGCAACTTTAGGCGCAGCGAAACAGAAAAGTGCATCGACTAGCAACAACGAGAACGGGGAAGACGGAACAGGTAGCGGAGATTCTGGCGAAGCTCCGACGGAGAAACCTCTCGTTTATGGTGGTGATAGAAGTGAAGAGGCTGAACAATCGCTCATGCTCTTTGGCATAGAACTTGTCGGGACATTTGTGGAAACCATCGTAGTTTCTAGCGCCACGAATAATAACGTGAAGAACAGATATCCGGAGCTTTTTGTTGCAATCCAAGACGACTTGTGCAAAGCTTTGACGAGTTTGAAGCCAAACGCGGCGCCTCCGGTTGCCGCTGCGGCATGCGGTTGCTTCACGATGTTGTACGCTACCATGCGTTCGGAACTTAAATTACAATTAGAAATGTTCATGCGCGTCGTGCTCATTCCTTTGTGCGCGGCGGGTAAGAATAAGGCGTCCTCGGCTGCGAATGCCACGTCATCAAACTCCGCGGTCACCTTTAACAGAGAAACGCAGCGCATCGCGTTGGAGACCGTGGTCGATTTGTGCAGACAACCGCACTTTGTGACTGATTGCTACATGCACTTTGACTGCGACTTGAGCAAAGCGTGTGTGTTCGAAGAGCTCGTGTCTACTTTATCCGCCTCTGCGTTTCCGGCGAATGGGGCGAGACTTTCCGGCGCGAATGCACTTTCTGTTGAAGGTTTACTCGCTATTGTTCGAACGGTGTCTCGATCGACAACCGCGGAAAGTAGCAGCGCAAGTTCTCCCCTCGGCGGCGATTCGTCCATGTTGCTCGGTGAGAGTAACGGCAAGAAGAAGGCATCCTCAACGGCAACGAACGGATTCTCGGATGATGGGATCATGAAGAATGAGGACGAGGAGGAAGGCGACTCGCCGGCGGCGCTGCGTGACGAATTGCGCGGATTAGATCCCTGGGAATACGTTAAAGCATCGGCGGCGCCGTCTGGAATCGCGCGCGCGCGAGGGTTGCGCAAATCGCGAGCGTTGAAACGTCGTCTCGTCGTTGCCGCGGAGCATTTTAATCGATCACCGAAGAAGGGCATCCCTTACATGCAAGAGTACGGCTTGCTTCCTGAAAATTTGACTGCCAAAGCCGTGGCGAAGTTTCTCAAGCTCGCCCCAGGTTTGGATAAAGAAGTCGTCGGTGAATACTTGGGCGATCCGAAAGATTTCCAAGTAGAAGTCTTGAAGGAGTACGCGGATTTGTTCAACTTTGAAAACGTTACGCTCGATAAAGCGTTGAGAACGTTTTTGGACGGTTTCAAATTGCCAGGCGAAGCGCAGAAGATTTCGAGAATTTTAGAAGCGTACGCGGCGAGATATTTCGGCGCTAATCCGAATTCGTGTGCCGATGCGGATTCGGCGTATGTTTTGTCCTATTCCATCATCATGCTCAATACTGACGCGCACAACAAGCAAGTGAAGAAGAAAATGACGCTCGAACAGTTTATTCGAAACAACCGAGGTACCAACGGTGGCAAGGATTGGCCGAAGGAAACTCTAGTCGCTATTTTCGATTCCATTGTTACTGACGAAATTCGTCTCACCGACGATGCCGCGCCAAAGCTTTCCAATTCTGCATGGCACGACGTCATGCGCGCGTGCGAAGTTGAACAGGGGAAATTTGATGCGCCTCCGGATGAATTCGAGTCGCGCCAATACGATGCGGATGTCTTTTCGCTCGTTTGGGCGCCGACCGCGGCTGCGGTTGCGGTCATCTTTGAACGCGCCACGGATGAAGATGTGCTCGAATCTTCCGTCGAAGCTTTCGTTGCCGTTGCGAGAATCGCATCCAATCACCGCATGACCGACGTTGTTGATCATTTAGTGGCGACGATGTGCGCCTTTGTCACCAAGGGTGCGCAGCGCGCCGTCGAGATGAACCCGTTGCGACCAGGTGTCGCTTTAGGCGAAGATGCCAAGACACGTTCTGCTGCTAAAGCTGCTTTTGCTGTCGCGAACGCGCACGGTGATGACTTGAGACGCGGGTGGTGTAACGTTTTGGATTGCGTCTTGCATATGCGACGATTGGGCGTCGTTCCGGACGACGTCGCCGCAACGCCGACGGACGCAGAGGAAGAGAGAGAACCCATCACATCGAATAACTTCATAACGAGACAGAAAGCCGCGCAAAGTGGCTCCTTGTTTCGTTCATTCTCTGCGCTCATTGGTGGGAGCGATTACGATTACTCCCTCGAGGAAGAAAAAGCGCGTTTGCCAGAACCGACGGAGAGAGAAAAAGCGTTGCTCGAGAAGTCTGATACGTGTGCGAGAGCGTGCAAGTTTTCCAATTTGTTTGCTGATTCCAAGTTTTTGGGAAAAGAAAGTTTAGCGCACCTTGTCGCTGCGTTAGCTTGGGCCGCTGGTGATCCAGCGCAGCCGCCGCAAAGTGCAGACGACGAAGACGCGGCATTGTTTTGCCTCGACGCTATGCTTTCCGTGTGTTATCGCAACAAGGACCGCGCGAGGTTGTGTCTCCCGAGAGTTGTGTCGCACATTAAAGCAATTGTTGGCGCTGCTACGCAAGAGCCAACGCCGTTGGTAGAGAGAGCAATCTTCGAACTTTTGCGAGTCGTTCGTAGAGTTCTTCCAGAACAAAGTGGCTTGCAAAGTCACGAGGATATTGCAAACTCAACAGCTGGGGGACCGAACGGCATCGCAGACGACCACGCCATAGATGCGTTGCGCGTTCTATTCTCGCTCGAGCCGCAAGTTGCAGATGCATTCTTCGAACGCATCGCGAAGTCGCTCAACCTTCTCGTTCGACAGTGCGCTTCCTTGCACATTAAAACTGCCAGAGGATGGGATACCATTTGCAAACTCTTGGCGGCGTCTTCTCGCCATCCAAAAGCCTCTGCTTCTGGTTTCGATGCATTGAGCTTTGTCATGGAATCTGGATCAAATATCAACGCATCGAACGCGCGCGCGCTCATTGAGTGCGCGTGTGCGTTCGTTGATAGCAACAGAGGCGGCGAAGAACGTTCAATCAAGGCTTTGAGTTTGCTCAAAGATGCGAACGACGCCTTGTGCGAACGCTCGAGATCGGCGGATTGTTCGAACGAGTTGCGTTCTGAAATCCTCGCCGGCGCGTGGGGTGATTTAGCTAAAGAACTCGCGCGATTTGCAAGCGAGGACGAACGAAGCGCAGTCAGAGATGATGCTGTCTTGACGTTGCAACACACTCTGCTCTCGGCGGAAGCGTTTGACGCGCCCGCGGAGCATTGGCTGGCTTTGTTCCATCACACGTTGACGCCTTTATTGAAACACGCGAGCGAAAATGTCCGACAAATCGCCAACGATGGCGATCGATACGACGATAATAGCAACGCGTGGGAAAGAACGGCGACTATTATCATCGCGTGCGTTTCAAAGTCATTCCTTCAGTACGCAGCGCCGATGAAAGCGGAAGATCCAGAGGCGTTTGCGCCGACGTGGTTAGCCGTTCTCGATCGCTTCGCCGAAGCGAAAAAGTATGCGAAAGGTGAAGCATTGATCGAAGCCGTGGTTGAAAACGCAAAGAATATGGCTCTCGTCTTGTGCAAACAAGATATCGTTCCGTATGCGGAAGAAGATGGAGAGGAAGTGTTGTACGTGGGGACTTGGCAAGCGCTTGGCAAAATCCACGAATCGTTAACTCCGGCGATTGTAACTTAAATTCAACATTAGCATTTATTACTATATTATTATTACATTATCGATACTACTACTGCCATACGTCATACTTTACATCACGGCGCGCGCCATTTCATAATCATCCTCGCGTACCCTATCGTATGCGCCGTCTCGTGGACGCCGTTCAACTTGCTCCTCTTCGGTTTCTCCAAAGCTACATCTTCTACGGCCACCTCTAAACCTTGCGCCTCGCAACAGATTCTGAACCGTTCCTCTACTAACTTATTCGTAGTTCGTCTGGTTTGGAATAGCACGATAGTGGATGTGGGATCCTTCTTCAGCCGCAACGCTAACGATTTCGCCAACGGCAGCTCTTGCGAACTGTAATACAAGCAATCCGAAAGAATAATCACATCGAACGTCTCATCGTCCGCCATCTTCGGCGCCAGTGACACATCGTCTTCTCCGCTCGTTTTACTCCAATGTCTGACCGATTCTTTCCTTCTCTTCTCTACCAAAGCGTTCACGATTTCCTCGTCCTCTTCCCAAAGGTGCTTTCGCAAGCGGATTCGACCGCACCTCGATTCCCACTTCGTCGTCCTACTTTTCACATCCGCAAAAACGCCTTCCTTCATCCTCACCAACGCATCCCATCTCTCCAACGTCTTCGAGACGTTCTCCAACGTGTTTTTCCCACAATCTGCTAAGCAGACAGTTTTCGCGCCCAACGACGCCGCGACGAACCCGCCCAATCCTACGCCGCACCCGACTTCCAACACCGCTTTGTTCAACACAGGGAAAGACAAAGAAGAGGAGACTGATAAATACTCGCACAACGCCAGCGCGCAATTCCACACTCGGCACCCTAACTCTCCTGTATTCGTTTGCGATATAAAGAGAGGAGAGGTGAAATTGTTCAAGTGCAAAGCGTATAATTCTTCTTTCTCTTCTTCTTCTTCCTCTGTGTCTTCTTCTTCTTCTTCGTGTGGACGCATGTCGACGTTAAAATCGAGCGAAAAACCTCCACTCTCGTCGTTTTCCGAGATTCTATTCTCGTCGAAATCATCAGAGGAAAGAAGACACAGATCAGCACCGACGACCATATTATTCCTTCTAAAAGCGAGAGA